>Ga0265293_10000259_pt1 | contig 130233 bp, 103 predicted proteins | sample Munlanlewell138R_FD_192505 | JGI IMG/M metagenome (GOLD analysis project Ga0265293, IMG submission 192505) | Leachate microbial communities from a municipal landfill in Southern Ontario, Canada - Leachate well 138R | ecosystem: Engineered > Solid waste > Landfill > Unclassified | place...
GGTTCGCCTGCTCCGGGTAGGTCTTTCCAGTTGGGTAGTTGCAGGTCTTCGTGTGTTTGGGTATATTTGCTTGGTTGTTTTTCATCGAGCCAACGTCCGAGTATTTGTCTTTCTTTTCCGGTATTTTTATTCCAATCTTTATTAGGTTTAACGGTTGTTTTTTTATGTTTACCGGCGTCACGATCGGCTTCTTCCTGGGTAAGTTGTTCTACAGAGCAGCGGCAGTTCCATCCGTTAGGTGGGTAGTGTGTATCCCAGAATTTATCATCGACGTGTCTAACGATACCGTGTAGTGCGAGGTGTTCGTCGCGTGTTCTATCATCGAGTATAGCGAGGTAACGAAGGTAAGGGTAGTCTTCTTTATCTTTTTCGAATGCGACCCATTGTCCGGCGAGGTGAGCGTTATTAACGGCTGTATTGAAGTTAGTTCTAAGGTGGTAGGGGTTTTGTGGCATGAATCCTTTTAGTTCGATATTTTCACGAAACTCGTTAAAAGATTCTCCGGCATGGATAGCAGAGAGTGCGAGCAAGCGTTGTGAAGTTGTTGTGGAAGAGAAACAAGAAGAAGTTCAGAGTTGTGAAGTTTTGGAGTAAAAAAAGATATGCACGCAGATTCCGCCGATTGCGCAGATTAAAAAGAGATTAAGGATTAGTTTGGTGGGAAAGTTTGGCAGGCATAGGTTTACGCATAGCGATTACAGGTTAATTGATAAATTAAAGAGAAAACGGGGCGAGCAAGCCACGCCCCCTACATTTTGAAGAAAAAGTTTCTAAAAAAGAGCTCCGTGTAACCCCTTATATATATAGAGGGTGGTGAACGGAAGGATCGTTTAGATTGTGAAATATATGTCCTAATTTATGAGCGTGGGTAAATCAGGGTATTTACTTACCGTTTTTGTGTTTACCGTTGAGTGGTCTTATAATGGTTAGGATAGCGACACTATCTTCAAAATCGATCATTCGACTTGTACACTCTGTAGGGACTTCGTCACCTTGTCTATCGAAGATAATAGTTTCATAGACTATTTGTTCATCGTCATTCATCTCTTTTAGATATTCTTCTAACGTTGTTCTGAAGTTTTCTGGGTGGATGTCGAAAAAAGAGGTGTTTTGGAGGTCTTTGTCCATATAGCCGAGTACTTTGTTGACTGCGCCATTAGTCTCCAAAATACTCCCTTCTGTGGTATAGATGAAGATAGGGTCGGTAATGCAGTTGAATATTTTTTGGAATTTAGCTTCGGTGTTGCGGAGGCTTCTTTCTGTTTTGGTGAGTCGATCTTCCATATTGATTTGGTATACAACACGTTCGACAGACGAGGGTAGCAGGTCAAGGAATCCTTGTTCTTTGACTAAGTAGTCTTTAGCTCCGAGTTTCATCATTTCGATAATCACTTTTTCATCACCGGGTGGTGACATAATTATGAATGGTATATCTTGGTTATTATCTCTGATGGTATTGATTATTTCTTTAGCGGTCATATCGGGTAGTTTATATTCCATAAGGAGGATGCTATCGGTATTTTCTAAGGCGTAGAAAACGGCTGCGCTACCGTATGCTATAACTTTAGTGTTATACCCTTCATTGGTGAGGGTTTTGGCGATCATTTTGCCGACATTTTCGTTATCTTCGACGATAATGATCTTCTTTGTGTTTTTTATTTCAGCTAAAACTGCGTTCATTAATTCCTCTATTAAAGCAAAGGGGTGCAGAACACCCCTTTTACTTAAAGATATTCATACTGTATGGGACGTTATTATTCTTCGTTTTCATCCTTAGGTTTTTCTACTGTTTTTTTATAGAAAGTGATTCTGACATCCATTTCGCTCAAGATAGGGTAGAAGTCATTGATATAGCTTTTAATGGTATCTTCGAGGTTTTTCTCACCTTCGATGACCTCTTCACTGAACCCGATTTTAAGGTCAATTTTGCCTGTGAGGAAGGTTTGGCTCATTGAGCAGGTCATAGTCGGTTTTTCGTGAGTAATATCTCTGAGGTATTCGGGTAGTGTTTTAGATAGTTTCAGTAATTCTCGTATGCGTCTGATAACCTTAAGAGAAAAGAAACCTAATGCTGCTATAGCCCCTGTTATTAGGATAAATTTGATAGTTTTCTTCATTTAACCCTCCTCCAGAAAGGTAAGTCTGTTATACGCTATTTAGCGGTACAAAGATTTAATTCTGCCCCAAGAGGGTTTAGTTACACCGACATATATTTTTTTGATGTCGGATGCGCCTCTCGGATTAATTCGAAATTCGCCGTAACGATAGTCTACAACCCCAATAATTGTGGAAAAAGCGTCACCCTGTTTGAAAGGTAAAGTGTCGTCGCTATTCTTAAGAAACGAATTAGCTAAACGACAGATGCCTGTGCCGTCATCTATCAAAACTACACCTTTACGGCTATCTTCGCTAACGACTGTAACGTTTGATAGTTGAACTAAGACGCCTTCATAGCATTCGTTGTAAGCCAGCTCTGCGGTAGTTATTAAAGTGGGGCTGGGGAGTGGATTGTTGCGGCTGATAACCTTACAGCTCTTTACCGAGCGGATAGTAGTTAAACCGAATTGTTCGTGCACTTCACCTTGAATCGTTACTTGGTCACCGAGATTAACTGAATTTCCTCTATCGTTGATGAGGAGTCCGCTCCATTTACCACCTTCAGGGTGTGAGACAAAGAATCCACCGTTTAAGTAATCTTTAGCAAAGACGATTCCGGAGAGTTCAACTTTTTGATTTCTCATTTCGGAGGGGAAAGTGCCGTCAATACCGGCAGAGGTGGTATGTTGGATATCGAATATAGGGGTTTGTTCTGAGTATAAGAACACAGCGATCATCAATAAGGTGATGATTAGCAACCTCCGCATAAGTAACCTCCTATTATTCTTTTCTTGATCAGTAAACTCTGACAGACTAATTTGGTAGCCCCCTTAGTGCTTGTCAAGAACTAAGTTAAAGAAATATGGAATTATTAGCTTTTATTTCTAATCTTATTGATCGGTCGGCACGAAATCTGAGCCCTCTATAATAGGATTAAAGTGGCTCGAAGAGGGGTCTGTAGTGGCTATCACACGGAAAAATTGCATCGTGGATAATGGGGTAGTGTAAAAAGTTTGAGAAGTATTTGCAAGAGGCTCGCCCCAGCTCTCAGGGTGTGGAGAGTCCGATCCATATATTTTGTAAGATAAAGCGCTGGCGATCGGATTCCAGGTTAAAGTGCAAGTACCTGCTGCCTCGTCTATGGTTAGACTTACTTGTGGCTTGTTGATAGTGGTGACGAATACCCCTAAGTAAGGGCTACTGTCATTATAAGGATTTTCGTCACTCTCAAGAGAAGTTTTGCAATAGAGGAAATAGATGCCGTTTACGGTGGGTGTCCACTCTATATTAAACGTTTTTTTCTGCCCCGGGTTTATCGTCTGGTCGATAAAAAAGGTGTTGAGTACTATGTTGTCACGTCTTATTAGTTGCACCAAGAAGTTTTCTTGGGGTAATTGACCGCTGTTTTGGATTGTGACGGTAAACGTTGAGGTGGAGCCTGTGCCGATTAAGTTAGGTCCTTCAATTGAGATAGCGGCTAAATCGTTGTCAAGTATCGGTTCATATTCGTCTGCTCCGATATTAGGCGCTTCAGAGTCCCTTAAATCACCATCAATATCGTGTTCTATCCCGGCAATGGGGAGTCCGCCTCGGTAAAGCTGTCCACCATTGGAGTGGAGCTCTGTGGGTGAAGTATACTTGGGGTTGCCGACACGAGAGTTTGCATTTTTACCGTCAGAAGTTTGTAGCGAACCGAGGTTTATATGATGGGAGCCGAGCCATACAAATCGGGTGCCGTTACTGTAATAGTTGTTGTAATTGAAAAGTCTGAGTGACTGTGGGTTAGCTACATATAAAGCGTAACCGCTTCCGCCGCCAGTGTAGGCAAATGAGTTGTTCAATAGGTCGATATTGGTTGCTGAAGAGGTGCGGATAAACAGGCACGATTGAGTGTAGGTGGCGTTTGGCTGGTCCATATTAAAGCTATTGAAGTAGAAGCCGATATTGTCGACAGGGGCGTGGATGATTATTCCGGCAGTCCAGTTTGAGGAGTAGGTGAAGCCGCCACCGATCATATTGTTGGCAAAAATGGCTGTTTCGCCGTCATTGATATGTCCACCTGAGGTAATAAATACGTTGTAGCTGCCCCATTCTATTCCATAGGCGCGCGCTTTGATAATTCTGTTGTTAGTGAACTTGAAGGCACCTTTAGTGTACTCTAAATAAATACCTTTGTTCATTGTATCACCAGACACGTTCATCTCAATTAAATTTGAGTCGAAGCAAAATGAATCTACATACGAGAGGATTACCCCTGCATACCTAAGGTCGTTAAACTTGTTATTATGGATGCAAACGCCTTGAGAATAAAGGTCTTCTTTGCCGTAAATCGAAAGGGCTATATATCCATTGGTAAAGTTGTTTCTTTCGATGAGGAGGTTATTTACGTTGTTCCCTTGCTCGTTGATATTGCTCGTGCTACTTGATGCTATTATATGATAAAAACTGCCGTGTGGGTCGTCGAACAGACACTCAGAGATTGTGATGTGTTCACAGTTATTGAATAGGTGAATACCCCAATGGTAGGTTGTGAACTCGTTGGATTTGATTGTCAGATTAGAGATCTGGATGTGTTTAGCTCTGTTGAGTCTGATGACATACGGATTCCAGGAGTTACTATTGATAGAGGTGATAATCGTATTTGCAGGGGAATCTTTACTGGTAAAGATAACCTTGCTGTCGGCGTCGGTACCAGGGATTAAACCGATTTGAATCTGTTCGATGTAAGTACCTGGCTCAATTTCGATGGTGACATCGCCATCCCCTCTAATTCCACGAGCAGTTAGGTCGTCGACCGCCTTTTGAATAGATAAATAGTCGCCAACATTGGGGGTTTGGCTAACTGTGTAGGTGCCTGATGATATCGGGGGCTGAATAGTGGTAAACGACCAGATAGGGGTGTTTTCTACAGGGGTGGCACCGTAGTCGTTATAAGGGATTACTCGCCAATAATAGGTGGTGTTCTCCTCTATATCAAGCTCGAAATAATTGTCTGAGCCGCTGTATATTAATTCCGTCGGAGTAGTAGCAGTTCCAAAGTATAGATAATAACCGATTGGAGGCTCGCCTTGTGATGAAGGCTCCCATTTTAAGGTAACCTCCGTTGGAACGTTTAACTCTCCGTCTGCCGGCTCAACTACGCTTGCACATAACGGTTCTGGATCACAAGTAGTGAACGACCAAATGGAACACTCTTCGGTAGCAGGGGAGCCACTGCTATTATAAGGGATTACTCGCCAGTAATAAGTAGTGCTAAACTCCTTGTTTGGGTTGGCAATCGTCAAACTATCGTCTTGGATGATGACTTCAGGGGGGGATAGAGTGTCGAAATAGACTAAATAGTTGCTGGGTGGCATTCCTAAAGGTGAGTCTGCCCAGTTTAGTGGCGTGTCTAAGAGAACATTCTTTGCACCATCTTTTGGTGAAAGGTTGACTACCGGATGGGGTGCAGTCGAGGCTACTACGCTTATATTGTCAATCGCCCACCAGCCGTTACTCGTGTTAGTAGCTTCGTAGCGCCAACGAATGTATAGAGTTGACTCGTTAGCCGCTATTGGGGTGAGGTTATATTGTGAGATAATGGGTGGATTTGGGTAGCCTATGTCGGTAGTTAATTCGTCAATATTACTCCAGTTGATACCGTCAATACTGACTGATAAGGTGGGGAGTGTGTAGGCTGAGGCACGGTGCTGATGCTCGAAAGTTAAAAGCACTTGAGTGGCATCTTCGCAGTTTAAAGCGGGAGAGATCAAAGTGAAAGTAGCGTCGTCGCTAATTGAAGCTTTATCAGCGATGGCAAAATGCTCATCAAAGTTACCACCTATGTTACGTGAGTATGGGTTGTCAAACTGCCAAGCATAGTTTCCGCCTAATTCGTCAAAGTTCTGCCAATCTGGCGAGACTGTGTCTATTGAAAAAAGCTCTTCGAAGGGGAGTGAGTAAGAGTTGGCAGTTGTAAAAGAGCGTATTATTGCGGTATCTGTTGAAGCTGCACCATACTCATTGTAAGGTATTACCTGCCAGTAATAGGTGGTGGCAAAGTTTAAGTTAGGTCGATATTCGACGTCTATCCCATCGTAAACCAACTCGGCTGGAGGGTTGACTCTGTCTAAATAAACTCTGAAGCCTGAGGCGGGTGTGCCTATATTGCTCGGCTCCCATTGTAGCGGGGTGTAGACGGGTACACTGCTTTTCTGATCTGGAGGGGAAAGTAGTGCCACTTGTTGAGGTGTTGCAGTGGTTGTTGAAAAGCGCCAGATAGGGCAATGATTGTGGTCTGCAGAGCCTGCGGAATTGTATGGTATTACTTGCCAATAATAGTCAGTAGCGAAGTCGAGGGTGGTTGTATATTCGGCCTCTGTTCCATTGTAAATTAGTTCTGTAGGAGGGGAAACGGTGCCGAGATATAGCTTATACCCTGTGGGCAGTTCACCTAAATTATATTCCCAACTAAAAGTAGTCGACGCTGGAAGATGTGTGGCATCGTTTGCCGGGGCTAACATCTTGGCCGGAAGAGGTTCTGCCGGGTTGGTAGTAAAAGACCAAATTGGACATATTGAGGATTCCGTTACCCCTTCACTGTTGTAAGGGATTACCTGCCAGTAATAGGTCTGATCGTTAACTAAGTCGGGACTAAATGCTGTCTGTAAGCCGGTATAAACGAGTTCTGTAGGTGGGAAGGTCGTGTCTAAATAGAGATTGTAACCTAATGCTTCGGGACCAAAAGGTATACTCCCCCACTCTAATAACGTATCTGTGTGATTGTAGTATGAGTTGTCTGCCGGAGCAATCAAATAAGCGGGAAGGGGTCTGTCATTTAACGCTAAAACCTTAACGTTGTCAATTGCCCACCAATAAGCAATACCGACAAAAGACCAACGAATGTATACGCTCCTCTCCCCTGCTGCAAAGCTTGTTATGTCATAGGTAGCGAGCTCGGACTCAGATCCTTCGCCTATATCTTGAGAAAACTCATCGAGCGCCTCCCACGTCGCACCGTCTATACTGATGGATAAATAGCCACGACTACCGCTCCAGTGACGGTATTGATGGTCAAACACTAAAGAGATTCCGCTGGCGCTACTGCAGTCTATTGGTTGAGTTATAAGGCTGGCTGCTATGTTTGGATGTCCGTAATGAGCAGGGTCTATGATGGCGAAATGTTCGTCAAAATTACCTGTTATTATTCTGTTGGCAGGGTTATTGAATTCCCAAAGAAACTCGTTATCATTGCTATCGTTGATCCAGCCTGAAGGGAATGAAGCAGAAGAGAAATCTTCGTCCAGCAAGACCTGTCCGTAAAGACTTATAGATATTAATCCGATGAATAGGGCGAAAAACCCTATTGTTGCAAGATTAACTCGTCTTGACAGCTTCATAATATGATACCCTCTTTGATAAATTAGCTATCTAAAACTTAATAGCTTTTTACAAACGTAGGTTGATCGGTAGTGTATATCTGTCAAGTATTTATATCGGTTGGAAGGGATCTGGAAAGAGAGAGTCTATGCAAAAACGGCCTAAGCTGAATTAGCCCAGGCCGTGCAAGAATTACGTCAAATGTAGTGTCTACTTCAAAAGCATCATCTTCCGCGTCTCGCGGTAAGTAGGGGTTGACATCTGATAAAAATATATGCCTGAAGGGGCTGAATCGTCACTATCAGTCATACCGTCCCAAATAACCCTGTGGGTGCCTTTTGACCATGGGGTCGACGGAATTAAAGTGCGTATGAGCTGACCTCTGACGTTGTAGACACTTAGCTCTAATAAGTCTACATCATCCTTCAGACTGAAGTTGATAGTGGTTTCTGGATTGAACGGGTTAGGGAAGTTTGAACCTAACTTATTTGAATAGGTTAACTCAGGGGTGTCTGCCGATGTGCTCTGAGCTACATAAACTTCTACAGGTGGTGTCTTATCGTTATAAGGGTTCATATCTAAGTAGATTGAAGTTTGACCTTGGAGCTCGTAGATGTCTGCCCTGGTTGGTGTCCATTCTAATATATGAACCAATTCTTCGCCGGGCCAGATTGGATCGTATACGCTTAGAGAAGCGAGCTCTTCACCGTCAGTAGTCACTAAGCCTACATAGTAACTCGGTTCGTACATAACGCCGTAATTTACTATCGTTACTTCAAATTCGTAGGTGCCGCCGACTTCCATCTCTTCTGGAGCGGTTAGATTTATCGCTCCTACATCATGGTTTAATATTGGTACATATTCGTCAGCACCTATACAAGGGTGTACTGGATCTCTGTCGTCACCGTCAATATCGTAATCGATCCCCTCAATCGGTGTGCCTGCCATATACAACAAGACACTGTTTGTGTGCAGATCAAATTCGTTTAAATATTCGGGATCACCTATCCGAGAATTGAGGTTCTTACCGTCAACCTCTTGAAGCTCTTCTAAAGTGGTGACCAGATTACCATAGTAGACGAAGTTTTGACCGCTACTGTAAAAACAGTTGTAGTCCATACGGTTGATTGACTGAGGCCATCCCAAAAAGGCATAGCCAGTACCGTTACCTAACATCGTGAAAGAGTTGTTAACAAAATCTAAATCCATAGAATCGGCGCCTAACATATATACCGCTGAAGCTGTGGTTCTATGGTCTAAGTTGACTAACAAGCTGTTGAAATAAAAGCCGACGTTGTATAGTGTGCCGTGTATGTGGATCGCAGAAGTCCAATTACTATTAGTCTCGAAGCCGCCACCGATCATATTGTTGGCTACTATTCCCTTGGTACCATCGGTCTTGTGTGAGCCAAAATATAAGCCGTACATCTTCGCATTGGTGATACGGTTACCGACGATCTGAAAGCCGCCATACGTGTTGTCAATATACATACCACGCGCATCCCTGGATGCATCTTCTGACATATCGATAACGTTGCCAGAACATTCAAAAGCCTCTAAGCCTCTGACTCGGATAGCATCCCAGGTTTGATCTTGAAATTTATTGCCAAGTACCCTGACGCCTGTAGAATAACCTCCAGTGGAAGGGCCGGCAATTGTGACGCCGCTGCTACCCTTGTTCATTAAGTTACCTTGGACTAAAAGGTCTTCAACGTTGTTGCCTGAGTCTCCTGACGAAACGTAACTGTTAGATGCTGTGATCGAAACATCAAAGGTCTCACCCACGAAAGAGTTACCTATAATCTCAATACTCTTGCTCTTCTTTAAAATATGGATACCCCATGGGGCAGTCATTACCCTTAAGTCGAAGGTTAAACTCTCTATACGAACGTTATTAGCACCTTCAAGACGAAGGACAGAACGGTCTGCATAACTGCCGTCTGTGCGAGTTAAAACTGCTTGGTCTGTTGCATCGGTCGAGGTGATGGTGAGCTTGTTCTCTTCGCTCGCACCCCTAATTGCCGATATTACGAAAGGACCCACGTGTTTACCAGGCTCTAACTTGATAACTATTGGGCCAGTCATACCAAAATTAGATAAAATGTCGATCATTTGATTTAACTCAGAAAAGTCGGCATCTTCTGAAGTACCAACGAAATACTCCCCAGCAGTGACGCCGATCGTGAATGACCAAGTCGGGGATAAAGAAGAGTAGGACTCGTTTGAACACTCCACTTGCCAAAAGTATCTGGTCTCCGGTAAAAGCTCAATACCAAACTCAGAGTTGCTTAGATGTTCAATAGGTGCGCCGCTGTAGATAAGATTGGTCGGCGGATTCTCTACATCTAAATAAACTTTGATAGACTCAGTCCCCTCGCCATTGATCCAGCTTATGTCTACATCCTTTAATACAGAGTCGTTCAGAGAAGGTGAAGGGGTATTGGCAAACTCAGGAGACCCTTCAGAATAGAGTAATATCTCGAGACTACCCCATACTTCGTGCGGAGGAAGTGTCTGGTTCCACCCCCAAATGTCTCCCTGACCCTGGATCCACCAATCAACATTCATATGACCAGTAAAACCCTCTTCAACAGTGACGTTCACAGTGAATATTTCGTCAATACCGGCGTTTACATTATAGTTGTAACCCCACGTTGTAGTAACTCCATCGCCGGTCTCACCATTCCATTCGGAATCTTGAATATCGGTGGCTGAGTTAACGGTAACACCGTTCGGAAAAGTTAAAGATATCCAGTCGATATACTCAACGTGAGCGTCAGGTGTGTAGTAAAAGAACCTGAAATTTAAGTCATACGTACCGGGTCCACTATAACTTAGATCGGCATTGCTAATAAAGCTGCCGCTAACATCAGCGAAAAGGGATGGTATCGAAAGCGATAGCATCATTCCCACTAATATCAATATTAACGAATATCTGATTTTCATAATTATCTACTCCTTTCTGTGAGCTTTGACTGAAGATATCGACGCAAACCCACATAGAACACTTTATACACCAATTTTTATTCGATTGATAAAGGTGTCAAGTATTCTGTAGCCGCATAAATTAGGTTGAAGTCTGAACTGTAAAAGATCGGTTGGATTCCAGCTTGACTAATTTAGAGCAAGGTAATAAATATCCGCATACCAACTTCTTAAGCTTGATAGAAGAAGTAGAGGTAATTAACTTGAAGTTAGGGGGTGTTATGAAAAGAAGAGATGGAATCGGTATTCTATGTTCCTGTCTATTTGTACTTCTCTTTGGTAAACTCTTCGCCCAGCTGCCATCGGTTGCTACTGTAGAAGATTTTCGGGCTATTGAAGTCAACCCAGCAGCAATGAGTTTTGGCAACTCAGCAGGGGCTGCATTTGAGTGGAGTAGCCTGAAACAAGAGGAAGAGGAGTATAAAATTTATGCAGGTAACGATAACTTAGGCTTTATTTATGGGAAAAGTGTTCAAGGCAACGACTATCGAGTGGCGTCATCCGGTAAGTTATTTAATAACTTGTATTTAGGTAGCGATGTACATTGGTTTGACAAAGACTTTCAAAGGGCTAAATATGGTGTTTCTACCCTATATCGACCCAATAATTGGCTGTGCTTTGGAGCTAATTTCAGAGATGTGGGAGATAGTGATTCGTCAACGGAATTTGGGGTTGGTATAAGGCCACTCTACTATAGAAATAGGACGCTATCTAATTTAGAAATTGCTGCAGATGCAAGCTATAATAACAAAATTAAGGAGAGATGGGTTGCAAAGCCTACTCTTATCGTAAATACAGAGCCTGTTAGAGGGTTAAAAATTGGTGGAGGTTATTCGTTCGAAAAAGAACAGTTTACACTCGGCGTTTCATTAGCTATGGGAACCTTTAAAAGTGGCGGAGTACACTCCAATATTGCCGATAAAGAATTAAAAGGTGAAAGTTACTACCTCTCCTTCTCTCAAAAAGAATATGGGTCAATACTCAACTTCAAAGTGCCAAAGATGATTGAATATAAACAGAAAATAATGGTAGTAGACGAAAAAGAACAGATAAAGCTTGGTCCGTTTGCTCTGATTAAAGGTCAAACGACTGTTAGAGAGATTGTTTCTGAAATTAAACGCCTGAAAGAGGATCAAGGGGTTGAAGGTATCCTCTTTAAGAATCCTGAACTTTCGATTAACTTTGCTAATCTGATTGAGCTTAAAGAGGCACTTGATGATTTCAAAGAGAGCGGAAAGAGTATAGCGGTCTACTCCAATAACTATGGTAATTTGCACTATGCATTCTTCGCTTCAGTAGCAGATAAATTATACCTCAATAAAAATGGTACCGTTAATCTAATAGGGTTCTCCATCGCTACCCTCTACCTCTCTGAAATGTTTGAAAAGCTTGGTGTTGAGATAGTGGATATGAAAAGTCATCAACACAAAACAGGGCTTAATATCTTTACCCAAAGCGAGATGAGCGATGAGGAAAAAGAGAAATATGAAGAGATCTTAGAGCAGTATTATAACAAAATGGTGGAATTTATTGAAGAAGGTAGAGGGGATAAACTCACTTCTAATATTGATGATATAATCAATCAAGGACCTTACATGCTCGCCGAAGATGCTTTGAAGGCGGGTCTGGTAGATAAAATCATTTATGAAGATGAGTGTGGACAAGAGCTATTGAGTGAGTTTAACTTAAGGGTTACCAAGAAAACTCGGTACATAGAGCCGATAAATGAAGATTGGTATCGCCAAAAGAGCGACAAAATAGCCTATATCAATGGGGTCGGAGATATAGTTGTCGGCGATGGTGTGCCCGGCAGAAGAATAGGCTCTAAAACACTCAGTAAACAAATTGCTATGGCGAGAAAGAATAGTGCAATCAAAGGGATTATTCTAAGGGTAGACAGTGGTGGCGGTTCGGCTTTCGCCTCCGATGTTATAGCACGTGAGATACAGAAGTGTAAGATTCAAGGGAAGCCGGTAGTGGTGTCAATGGGTAGCGCGGCTGCATCAGGGGGCTATTACATAGCAGCATATGCAGACAAAATATTGGCTGAGGAGATAACCTTAACCGGTTCGATAGGAGTAACCGGTATGATTCCGAATTTTACTCGGCTCTTTGAAAAGGTGGCTATAAATTGGGGTAGTGTTAAAAAGGGTGATAACGCCGACTTTATGGCTTTCTATAGGCCGGTGGAGCAGAGAGACATCGATTTAATGCACAAGTTTACCTTGGGTGTTTATGACCAGTTTGTGAACGTAGTCGCAGAAGGGCGTAGGATGGACTATCAAAGTGTCCACTCTATTGCGCAGGGTCAAGTCTGGACTGGCGAGAAAGCAGTAGAGTTGAACCTTGTTGATGGTATAGGCGGAATTAAGGAGGCTCAAGAGGAGATGATGAAGCTTATTGGAAGTGATAATTTAGAGCTTATCGACTACTCGTACACATACAACAAGATACCCTTACTCTTAAAAGATGATACGTTTACTAAACTATCTATGCCGAATATCTATCTGGGTAAGTTAGAGGTGTTTAGTAGCTTATTAAAGAAATACAGTCAATGGGCTGATGAGCCTGTTTTAATGAAAGCTCCCGATTTTATGGTAGTTGGGACTGATAGATAATGGTATAAAAGCGATAGAGTTAAGCGGCCTGCTTTCAGGACCGCTTAGCTTATCACTAAAAAAGAGGGGGATGTTTCACGTGAAACATTTAAGCGTTTGCCAACTCCTCTTTATATTCTTGCAACAGTTGTGAGTACTTCGGCATAGAGGTACCTAAGATCTGACAGGCAAGAATAGCGGCGTTTTTACCGCCATTGATAGCAACTGTTGCAACTGGGATACCTGTCGGCATTTGAACTATTGCATAAAGAGCATCCTCTCCCGCTAATGTTGCCCCTTTAACCGGAACACCAATAACAGGTAGAGTAGTGTGAGAAGCTACTACGCCAGGTAAGTGCGCAGCCATACCGGCAACCGCTATAATGACTTTGATTCCGTCGGACTGTGCACTTTGAGCCAACTTCATAGTTTGCTCAGGTTTGCGATGAGCAGACGAGATATGAAAGTCGTAAGGAACCTTAAATTGGTCTAACATACTTTTTATGTCCTCTCCGATAGAGAGGTCACTTTTACTTCCCAAAATGATTCTGACTAAACTCATTCTATGTCCTTGTCTGTCATTGGTTTAGAGTTAATAAGTGAACAATGTCTTCTGCGTTCTCAGCATCGATTAAAGCTTGGATGTTTTCATCTTTAAGGATGAATTTTGAGATGTAAGAGAGCGAGAAGAGATGCTGCTTATCATTGTGTAGCAATAACATAAAGAATAGAGTGACAGGTTTGTTGTCTGGAGCATCAAACTCTACCCCTTCCATACAGCGACCGAATAAAATAGAGGGTTTTTTGATTTTTGAAGGGTGATGGTGACGTGGGTGTAATAGAGCTACCCCTTTCCCTACAGCTGTTGAGACTAATTCTTCACGTGCTACCACTACTTCATAGAGCCAGCGATGGTCTCTTACCAGTTTAAGTTCTTTTGCCCAGGTTGACATTTTTGCGATAGCTTCAAACTTATGTTCAGCCTCGAAGTTCATCATTATGTTTTCAGGCACAAAATAGTCTTGAAATCTGCATACAGCTTTTTTAAGAGCGAGTGCCTGTGCCCCATTTTCGTTGAGTTTTGCAAGCCACTCATCGATTTCATCTTTATTGATTTTCTGTGTATTACCGGCTTTAGTAGCTTTAAATACCTTATCGTTAATCATCTCTTGGATGACATTTGGGCTTACTTTCAAGAACTTTGCAGCTTCGTTTACCGTTAAAAGTGTTTTACTCATACCTTTTCTACCTCCTAATAGTTTATCTAAGAATTGTTAGGTAGATTCTTTTGTCAAGTATATCGGTATTATTTCTTGACATATTTCGCTGATTCGTGGTGATGAGAGTATGAAAAAACTGTATATTAACGGCCTATTAATAGCAATAATCTTTCTGACAGGGTGTAGTTATTCTGTGAGATTGAATCAGCTTCCTCATTTAAGAGATGTGGCAATTAGCCCCTTCGAAAATGAGACGTTAGAGTTGTATCTTGAAGAAGAATTGAGAACCTCGCTAATCACTTCTTTTAGGCAAGATGGTAGGTTGAGAATAACTTACGATAACCCCGATAGCAAAATAGAGGGGAAACTAATCGAGTATAGTAACACGATATACGGTTACGATATTGATAAGAACATTGAGGAGTATCAGGTGCGACTTCAAATGTCCCTGATCTTTACTGACCTGGTGAGAAACGAGGTCATTTATGAAAACAAAGCTTTATCTCTGGTCGAATACTACTCACCAAGCAGTGTTGAATCGGTCAGACTTAAAAGTGAAGAGGAAGCTGTAAAAGAAATATTTAAAGAGCTGTTTCAGGTAATAGTTAGAAATAGCTTAGAGGCGTGGTAAAGGAATGCGAATTAATAAATACTTGGCGATGTGTAATTTAGGTTCTCGTCGCAGCGTAGAGGAGTTAGTTTTGAACGGAGAAATATACGTGAATGGCGAGAAATGTCTTGATTTAGCAACTGACATTGAACTTGGCAAAGATGTTGTGACCTTAGAGGGAGAAACTCTAAAAGTGTCAGAAAAGAAAATATATATAGCGATGAATAAGCCGCGAGGCTATATAGTAACTAAAAGTGATGAGCTTAATAGGAAAACAGTGTTTGATTTATTGCCCGACTTTGGTGTGCACGTGTTTGCAGTAGGTCGATTAGATATGGATTCGGAAGGGCTACTTCTGATAACTAATGACGGCGAATTTGCTAACAAAGTTATGCATCCAAGCTATAAGCTCTCGAAAATCTATAAAGTGGATATCAAAGGGAGGATTAGTAATAATCAGCTGAAAGCACTACAGGAAGGCGTTGAGATCGATGGCGAGATGACTCTACCTGCCCGTGTGTTTGTTAAAAAAAGTAATGACGAGATGACGACGCTGAGGATGACTATATTTGAAGGGAAAAATCGACAGATTAGAAGAATGATAGATGCAGTTGGACTTGAAGTGCTCAACTTGCGTAGACTGCAAGTGGGTGGCGTTAAGCTGAATGACCTTCCAACCGGACTCTATCGCCCTTTAAGAAAATTTGAAGTTGAAGCTATTTACTCTGAGACAGGTGAAGTAAAAGTCGACGAAGATGAAGAGAGACAACTCAGAACAAAATATACCAAAAAAGCTGAGCCAAGATCGAAAGGCTTCGGTGATAGAAAACGTTATGGTGGCGAAAGACCGTCAAGAGAACGCTCTTTTGAAAGACGTAGCCCCTCACGTTTTAACTCCGATAGAGGTAGAACTTACCGTCATAGTAGAGACGAGTTTGAGCGCTCTGACGATGTGAGAGAAGAGGGTAGAGATAATCGCTCCAGCTATTCAAACCGCGATAATAGAAGATTTGGAGAACGAAGCTACTCTCGCGATTCAAGGGATAATAGAGGCGCAAGAGATAACCGAGATTCACGAGGTTTTCGCGATTCAAGACGTGACTCAAGAGACGACCGAGAAAGTAGAGGTTCAAGAGACGACCGAAACAGAAGAGATGGCACACCTTCATTTAGAGATCGGGGTGGCCGTGATAACCGCTTCTCCAGAGGGGCAGACTCAGATAGAAGAGATGATGGGAATAGACGCGATCGCTATAGCCGACCCGGTGAGAGACGTGACTCTTTTAGCGGCGATAGACCGAGAAGTAACTACAGAGGTCAAAGCTCCGAGAGCCGTGGCGGAGAAAGAGATAACTTCAGAAGAGATGGGGACCGTCCTAACTACAGAAAGAGCTTTGAGCCGAGATCTAATAGAGATGGTGGTAGAGGCTCCAGAGATCAGGGCGAGCGCCGGTTCGATAGAGATAGAGCGCCTCGGAGTGACAGCCGAGATAGAGCGCCTCGGAGTGACAGCCGAGATAGAGCGCCTCGCGGTGAGAGAAGAGATTATAACCAAGGTAGATCTGGCGGTTGGGATCGCTCTAAAACAAACAGAGATCGTTAAAACCTTAGTAAAAACTAACTAAATCAATAATTGAGAGGGGGAAAATGAATTCCCCTCTCTATAAATAAAACTTGTGAGAGAGAATGAAACTTGGACTTGTAGGGTTAGCCCACTCAGGAAAAACAACTTTATTTAACGCGCTGACAGGTTTGAGCGCTGAAACTGGTTACTATCAGAAAAATAATGAGCCTAATATCGCTATCACAGAGATTAGAGACGAAAGAGTAACGAACCTCTCTAAACTGTATGAGCCACAAAAGACAATATACTCATCTCTTGAAATCCTGGACTTCCCAGCTGACGAAGAGGAGAAGAAAAAGCAGTTTAATGGACCACAGCTGAAGATTTTAGACGCCTTTGCAGTAGTCTTAAGAAACTTTAGTGATCCAATATTAGATCAGTCGCTCGGCACTCCAGACCCACTTAAGGATTTGGAAGACATTGAAATAGAGATGATTCTTTCAGATCTGCAAATCGCTGAAAAAAGATTGGAAAAAGTGCAGCTTGGCTTTAAGAGAGGGGTGAAAACCGCTGAAACTCTCTTTGAAGAAAAGGTGTTGCTTAGAATAGTCGAGTCGCTTCAAAACGAAAAGCCTATACGAGGCTTGGAGTTAGCTCCAGACGAGGAGAAAACGATTAGAGGTTTTCAGTTGTTGACACAAAAGCCGATGATGGTTTTAGTAAATTCAGGTGAAACTAACTATTTGAAGAATGAAGAATTACTCGACAAAATCCGCCAAAAAGGGTATATAGCTGAAGACTTTTTGGGTAGGTTCGAGATGGAACTTATCGGTTTAGACGATGAAGACAAACTGCTCTTTATGGAAGATATGGGTATTGTAAGTTCAGCAAGGGATAGAATTATCAGCTTGGCTTACAGACTTTTAGGGTATGTGAACTTCTTTACGGTTGGTAAAGGTGAGGTCAGAGCGTGGGCGATAACAGCAGGCACGAACGCTCAGAACGCTGCAGGTGTGATACACTCGGACTTGCAGAGAGGGTTTATTCGTGCTGAATGCTTTAGTTATGACGATATTATGGAGTACGGCTCGGAAAAAGTATTACGAGAGAAAGGAAAGTTTCGTTTAGAAGGCAAAAACTATCTGGTAAACGATGGGGATATATTGTCGATAAGATTTAGTGTTTAAGAGGGGGTAGCGATGAAGAAGAAAGAGAGCGGAAAAGAACGTAAGATAAGTTCGATAATTACCGGTATTTTTCTTGTTTTGTTAGCGATTCTTCTGTTTGTGTCAACATTGGTGAGTACAGGTACTATTACTTTTGATATGCACGCGTTGACATCTATGAGCTCACCATTTATTAAGTTTTTTACCCTTGATTTTCCACACGTAGATAATCCGATAGGACCGTTTGGCGCTATTTTTGCCTACTGGCTAATCAGTCTTACAGGGCGTATTTGGACTTATTTCATCATAACTTCACTTTTATTTGCAGGGATAGCTAAGCTGTTTATCTCCTCGATGAAAGGGTTGTTAGCCCGATCGTTATCCATTGTGCTGATTGGGTTCTTTGCAAACATAACTATTATCAGTCTTTTCCCAAGTACTGACTGGTTGAGTGGACTGATAGTTCAGACATTCTATCGACTGTTGGTGAGGGTGTTTAATCATACGGGTACGGCGTTAGTTAGTGGAGCTTTAACGATCAGTTTTTTCTTTGTACTCTTTGGTGCAGAGAAGATGGCTCTGTTTGGCAACTCTATACTTATGTTGATTAAGCGTGCTTGGTTTGCTTTATTGAGCTCGATTCGAGGGTTGCAATCAAGCAGAAAAGAGAAAAGGGAAGTGGAGATTGAAGAGGCTAAGGCTGATAAATCGAAAAAAACGGTTAAGCCTCAGATTGTAGACCATTTAGACTATAAAGAGGAGACAGTTGCTGAAGAGCCCTCTTTCAAAGACGAAGATGAGGTTGTAGATGAAGATGAACCTATAAGACATAAGCCTATAGAGAGGAGAAAGAAAGTAGTAGCTGAGCCAAGCGATAGCGATGTATATCAAAAACCGCGGATAGAGGACTTTTTAACAAGCTCTGCTAAGGTTATGTTCAGAGATAGGTCTGAGATGGAAGCGATGATAAATAGTACGAGCAAGATTCTTATAGATAAACTTGCTCAATTCAAGGTTGAAGCTGAGGTGGTAAACGTTAATGTCGGACCTATTATTACGCAGTACGAGTTAAAGCCCGCCCCTAACATAAAAGTGAGCAGCTTTATGTCTTTGGCAGACGATTTGGCTTTAGCCATCAAAGCTAAGAGTATAAGGGTACAAGCTCCTATTCCGGGTAGAGGTTTGATAGGAATAGAAGTTCCTAATAAACAGCGGGAAATCATTTACCTGAAAGATGTTTTACTTTCGGAACAAATGGAAAAGAATAATGCCTTACTAACTATTGCTTTAGGGAAGGATATAGCCGGTACACCGGTAGTGGCAGACTTGTCAAGAATGCCGCACCTTCTAATTGCCGGGTCAACAAACTCCGGTAAAAGTGTTTGTATCAATGCAGTGATCTGTAACCTTTTGTTTAATACAACACCTGACGAACTTCGCTTGATACTAATTGACCCGAAAAGGGTTGAGCTTTCAGGTTATGAGGGGATTCCACACCTGATTCAAGATATAGTGGCAGACCCTGAGGAAGCGTTAATTGTGCTCAATTGGGCAGTCTCTGAAATGGAACGTCGTTACGAGCTACTTCAGGAGTTAGGGGTTAGAGATATAGGTTCTTACAATAAAAGGGTTAAGGAGCAACAACCGGATGAGGATGAAGCGACTTATGAGACGTTGCCTGTGATAGTAATCGTTATTGATGAGTTTGCTGACTTAATTATGAGCTCTGGCCGTGACATTGAATTTTCAATCACCAGATTAGCACAGAAAGCGAGGGCGATCGGTATTCACTTAGTATTAGCCACTCAAAGACCTTCGATCAAGATCATAACCGGCTTAATCAAAGCTAACTTCCCAGCGCGAATAGCTTTCCAAGTGGCTCAGAAAGTTGACTCGAGGGTTATTCTCGATATGAACGGTGCGGAAAATCTTCTCGGTATGGGTGATATGTTGTTCGTCTCCCCCTACAAGTCAAACCCAGAAAGGATACACGGTGCATTCGTGTCTGATAAAGAGATTGAGAACTTAGTGGCTTATTTGAGAACACAGCCAAAACCGGAGCAAACAATAGAGATTATCGATTTATCCGATGATGGTTTCGAGTTTTATGATTACGATGATGAACTCTTTGTAGAGGCTGCAAAGTTAGTGCTAAGTGCTGACTCAGCATCAGTATCTATGCTGCAGAGACACTTTAAAATAGGGTATGCCAGGGCGGGAAGATTAGTAGACTCGTTAGAAAAGGCTAAAATAATAGGTAAACACGTAGGTAGTAAATCACGTGAAGTGATTGCCACTCAGGAGATTATCGATGCGTATAAACTCGATCAGTAAGTTGATAGTAGTCACTATCTTGTTATTCGCTACAATGCTATTTGCAGAGCGAACCGAAGAGGAAAACATCCTCGATAGATTAGTAGAACGTTACGAGAATTTGACGAGCTTCTCAGTTGAGTTCACCCAGAACAACTACTGGAAACGTCAAAACGTTGATTTAGACTCGTTTGGAACTTTGTATGTATCTGGTGAACAAGCGGCAATCGTCTATCGCGAACCGATAGGGCAGAAAGTGCTCTACGACGGCGTTTATTACGTAATTGACGATTTAGCGAGAACGATAATCGTGGCCGAGCAAAATCAAGCAAATAATCTCATCGATCCCAGCGATATCATCAAGCACTTTATCCAGGAGTCGGACGTCTCAATCACAAAAAAGGATGCTGAAAAGGTTGAGATTACTTTGAAAACAAAGGACGAATATGTAGCCAAAATAACCGTTGTTATGCAGATGCACGACGCACTTATAGAGTCGATCTCATACAACGATAAAGATGGGAATAGGGTGACTTTTAGCTTCAAAAATTATGACACCAAAAGTGTAGTCGATAAAAACATCTTTACAAAACACTGGGATGAGACATACTCGGTTGTTAGATAAAGATTTGAGTTATAGTGTGAAAATTAAGTAGATAGAGGAATCAGGAGGAGAAATGATTTCAGTTATAATGGCAGGTGGATCAGGAACGAGATTTTGGCCGCTTAGTCGTGAGATTACGCCCAAACAATACTTGTACCTGTTTTCAGAGAAAACGATGATTCAGGAGACTGTAGAGCGTTTATTTCCGATGATCGGCTTAGAGAGTATTTATGTAGTGTCAACAGAGGCTCAAATACCCCTAATTAAAGATAATATACCTAAGATAGAGGATGACCATCTTATCATAGAGCCGTTTGGCAAGAATACTGCGCCTTGTGTTGCACTCAGCGCAGCTTATTTGAAGAGAAAGTATTCTGGAGACAAGACGATATTGATTCTCCCATCAGACCATATAATTGTCGAACAGGATATCTTTATCGACAGTATTAAAGTGGGTCTGGAGGCTGCAAGAGAGGGTAACTTAGTAACTTTCGGTATTCAACCAGACTATCCTGCAACCGGTTATGGATATATTGAGGCGGGGGAAAAAGTCAGTGAAGGGGTAATGAAAATTAATACCTTTAAAGAAAAACCAGACTTCGCTACCGCTAAATCCTTCCTCGAACAGGGTAACTACCTTTGGAACAGTGGGATGTTTATGTGGACTATTGACTCAATACTCTCTAACTTCAAGCGATATGCTCCCGGTATTTACGAGTTGATCGAGGAGATTGAAGAGAAGTGGGATAAAGAGGGTCTCGATGCCGATATAGGCTTGATTTATTCAAGAATGGAGCGAGTGCCTGTGGACATCGCTATTATGGAAAAAGCAGATAATCGAGTAGTGATACCAGTTAACTATCATTGGAACGACGTTGGTAGTTGGCGTGCAGTAGCTGAACTCTCTGAGAAAGATAAGAATAACAACACTTTTAAGGGTAAAGTTATTGCTGTCGGCAGCGAAGGAAACTACGTGCATTCTGACCATAGGTTGATAGCTTTAGTTGACGTTGAAAACCTTGTAGTGGTAGATACGCCCGACGCTATTTTAATCACCAAAAAAGAGAGCGCTGAGCGGGTCAAAGAGGTGATAACAGAGATAGATAAAAAGGATTGGAACGAATATCTATAAATGAAGACACGAAAAATAAATTTGACGGATTGGTCTACTGTTTTCAGACTGTACAGAAGGGAAGAAACAATGAGACCAGCAGAAGATATGCAAAAAAACAATACAATCGGAACAGTTAAAGAGACATATATAAAGCATTTGCCAGAGCAGATGCTTTTTTTATGTCATAGTTCCTATAGCTGAAGGTTGATGTATGAATATAGATCAAATCATAGAGTTGAGTTTACTTGAAGATATCGGACACGGGGATATGACCACCGATAATTTAGATATGGGGAATGATAAGTCGCGTGCGTTTATGATTGCTAAAGAGGATGGTGTATTAGCTGGACTTGATATAGCGATAAAGGTTTTCCAGAAGTTAGATAGTAATGTTAGCTACGTAATCTATAAAAAAGATGGGGATACTCTTAAAAAAGGTGAGGAAATTGTTAAAATCAATGGGCTTTCCAGTGCCATCTTGAAAGGGGAAAGGGTAGCTCTTAACTTCCTGCAAAAACTTAGTGGCATTGCAACGGTAACCCGAACAATGGTCGACATTATATCCCCCTATAATGTTAAGCTGTTAGACACCAGAAAAACAACCCCACTACTACGCGAGTTAGAAAAGTATGCAGTACGTATAGGTGGCGGTTATAATCACCGTTTCGGCTTATTTGATATGGTAATGATCAAGGATAATCATATCGAAGCAGTAGGTGGGATAACGGAGGCAGTCGAACAGATTAAACGTAATAATGTCAACTACAAGATCGAAGTTGAAGTGAAAGATTTAGACGAACTGAAAGAAGCTGTCGAGTGTCGAATTGACCGTGTGTTGCTCGACAATATGAGACCAGAAATGATTCAAGAGGCAGTTTATATGTATGGAAACATTGTTGAGTTAGAGGTTTCCGGTGGTGTCAACTTAGAAAACATAGAAGAATATGCGAAGACGGGTGTTCACTTTATCTCTACAGGTGCTATCACTCATTCACATAAAGCTTTAGATATTAGTTTACTGATAAAGGAGATATAAATGATAAAAATACTGGCCTCCTTAGTCCAGATGCAAGGTTTAGATAAAGTTATCGGCGAAAAAGAGGTGCTTAAAAAGAGGTTGCCTCTGCAGCTTGAAGAGCTGGAAAGAAACGTTGCAGAAGCGAAGAAAAGGGTCGATGATGCAAAAAAAGCACTGGATAATAACGGGAAAAGTCGTGATACGCTTGAGTTAGAAGTCAAAAGTAATAACGAAAAAATTGAGAAATATGAGAGCCAATTACCCTCGATTAAGACCAATAAAGAGTACAAAGCTCTTAACTCTGAAATCGACCATTTAAAAGAGAAAAATCAGAAAATAGATGATAAAATACTCGACTTGATGGATGAAGAACAGGCACTCAAAGAGCTCTACCAAAAAGCTAAAGAGGGATTTGAAGGGGCTGAAGGTGAACTACAAGATAAAGAGGCTGATTTGAGAAAACAGATCGTGAATGTTGATAAGGTTATTCAAGATACACGTGATGAGCGTAATCAAATCGCTAAAACATTACCTTTAAATATCGTCAAAAGATACGCCTCTCTGATTAACAATAAGAATCGACGCGCAGTTGTGTTTGTTAATAATAACAAGGGGTGTGGCGGTTGCGGATTTAGCATCAGACCTCAGTTGCTTATTGATATTGCTCGTAAGGAGACGATCGTGAGCTGTGAAAGTTGCGGCAGAATGATAGTCGATACCTCCTTGATCGAAAAAAATGTTGACGAAGTAGAGTAAGTGCTTATAATATAGGCGCAATTCAAAGAGGGGTAAATATCCGCTCTGTAGTTAAACTCAGGGAGGAAAGTCCGGACACCGTAGGGTAGGATACTTCTTAACGGGAAGCTTCAGTAATGGAGAGCAGCTCCACAGAAAAGAAACCGCTTCGAGCGAGTTGCCACACTCATAGGCATCGCCTTGAGTGGTGGTAACCGAGCGGAGTAAGGGTGAAATGGTAGTGTAAGAGACTACCGGGTATGTCGGTGACGATGTATGCCAGGAAAGCCTTATCTGGTGCAATGCTAAATAGGAGAACAGGGGCTTGCCCCGGTGCCGACCCGGCATTATGTTCTCGGGTAAGCAGCAAAAGTCAGCTTGACGTCTGTCGAGACCCCTTTAAGGGGATAGTAATATCTGGCTTAGATAAATGGATATTCTTCTACTTATTAGGTAGATGACAGAATCCGGCTTAAATCCCTCTTTGAAATTGACCTTTTCTTTTTATAACATCTCTTTTACCTCTCCCCCTGATAAGTCCCTTAGTAAAAGATTTTTAATTACAGGTAAGGCAAGGTGTTAGATACAGCTTCAAAATATTACTCCTTGACAGTTATAAAGCCTGAGGTATAGTAGAGGAAATGATGCGAGGTGGAGCAGTTTGGTAGCTCGTCGGGCTCATAATCCGAAGGCCAGAGGTTCAAATCCTCTCCTCGCTACCATTTTTCAAACCTAACTCAAATAAAGATAACGAATATATTCCGCCAAAATTAAGTGACGTTAAAGAAATATCTTGCATTGAAACACCGACTAAGGATAATGTCACAAATTTGTGTGAATGGAGACTGTATATGGGATTAAAGACTTTCCCCGGTGGTGTACACAGTGATGACTTTAAGAGATTCTCAAAGGACTCTCCTATTGAGAACTTTCCTATTCCAAGTAAAGTGATTATTCCACTAAGTCAACACATCGGAGCCCCGGCAAAACCCGTCGTTAAGATTGGAGATGAGGTGAAAACAGGCCAGTTGATTTGCGAACCAGGTGGTTTCGTCTCAATCTCTATGCATTCCAGTATCACAGGAAAAGTGACGAAGATCGGTAGATTTCCACACCCTTCCGGAAATATGCAACAAGCTATTGAAATTACAGGTAACGGAAAAGATGAATGGGTTGATCTAATAGACGAGCCAGATTTTTTATCGCTCTCTGTGGATGAGCTTAAGAGTCGAATCAGTAGCGCCGGTATATGCGGAATGGGAGGAGCTGGCTTCCCAACCCACGTAAAATTATCCCCCCCCCCAGACAAAAAAATAGATGTAGTTATCATTAATGGCGTCGAATGTGAGCCTTATTTAACTGCTGACTACCGTTTGATGATCGAGCAGGGGGAAAACGTAATTAGTGGCTTGAAAACTTTTATGAAGATAGTCGGCGCTAAGACTGGATATATTGGGATAGAGGCTAATAAGCCTGATGCAATTGCCAACTTCAAAAAGCTGTTAAAAGACGAGAAAGACATTAGTGTCGTCGGTCTACAGCTAAAATACCCTCAAGGGGCTGAAAAACAGCTCATTTACGCCTGCACTAAGAGGAAAGTGCCTAACAGAGGGGGACTCCCTATGGATGTCGGCGTAGTGGTGCAAAACGTTGGAACCACTATTGCCACTTATGAGGCTGTAAGGTATAACAAGCCGCTCATCGAAAGGGTGATTTCCGTCACGGGTAAGATAGTCAATCATCCGAGAAACCTTAAAGCACGTATCGGAAGCTCATTTGACGAGTTACTTGAATACTGCGGCGGCGCCAATGAGCATATCGGCAAAGTCATTTCTGGTGGGCCAATGATGGGGTTTGCTATCCCTACCCTCAACACACCTATGGCAAAAACAAGCTCAGGGTTAGTCATCTTTAATGATAAAGATGCGAAAAAAGATGAAGAACATATCTGTATTCGTTGCAGTAGCTGTATAGACGTCTGCCCTATGAATGTAATGCCAAGTATGATCGCTAACTCAGTTAAATACGAAGATTGGGAAGGGGCAAGAAAAGCAGGGGCGATGGACTGTATTAAATGTGGCTGTTGTGCCTACGTCTGCCCTGCAAACATCAAGCTCATTCAATGGATTGATATAGGTAAGAATAAAATCACAGAAATAGATCGGGCAAGAAGGGAGAAGAATAATGAAAAATGAGAAATTCAATCCCCCGGAACAGAGTGTAGCCGGTCTCTTTGCAGTTTCAGCATCGCCGCATATTCGCGAAAACAGATCTGTCAGAAAGATTATGTGGAATGTGGTCATAGCGCTGATGCCTGCATTGATAGCCGCTGTCTACTTTTTTGGAATCAGAGCATTAACGTTAACGTTGTATAGCGTCATCGCCGCAGTTTTAACCGAGGCGGTTATCCAAAAGTTGCGTAAGAAGGAGATAACTGTACTTGATGGAAGTGCTGTTATCACAGGAATTTTAGTTGCTTTCAATCTTCATTCAGGTGCCCCTTGGTGGATACCGGTGGTAGGGTCTGTTTTTGCCATTTCCATAGGTAAGCACGTCTTTGGTGGCATAGGTAACAACCCTCTTAACCCGGCGCTTTTAGGGCGTGTTTTCTTAGTAGCCTCTTGGCCGACTTTAACTACTGCGGGTTGGAAGACTAACACTTTAGGCTCTATAAGTGGGATTATTTCTAATCTCGATATTCCGGCTGTTACTAAGTTGGTTTCTACCGCTACTCCCTTAGCTGTGCTAAGAGAGCTTAGGTATCCGGCTGTATTGGCAGGGCTTGATAAGTCAACGCTTCAGAGCTTTGCGGGCGAGATAGTAAGCCTTGGCAGCATCCAGAACCTCTTTTTAGGTAATATTGGAGGGTGTATCGGTGAAGTGTCAGCTATAGCGCTTTTGATTGGTGCTTTTTGGTTGGCGATCAAAAATGTAATTGAATGGAGAATCCCGGTTAGCTATGTAGTGACCGTATTTATCTTAACTTATATTTTTGGTGGTACTGACGGAATATTTAGTGCTTCAATTATGTTGCCGATCTTCCATATATTCAGCGGTGGCTTGATACTTGGTGCTTTCTTTATGGCTACCGATATGGTAACCTCGCCTCTAACTAAAGCGGGAAGAATATACTTTGGAATTGGATGTGGTCTACTGACGACTGTTATCAGGCTTGTCGGCGGATATCCTGAAGGGGTATCATATTCGATTTTACTGATGAACCTCGTAGTTCCTTTGATTGATAAGTTTACTATTCCGAAAGCGTTTGGCGGAGGTAAGAGATGAAGGATTATATAAAATTAGGTGGTATACTCTTTATTATTGCTGCAGTAGCAAGCGGTATCCTCGCCTTTGTAAACAATGTTACTTCTCCTATAATCAGTGAAAACCAGCTACTTAATGAACAGAGCGCAAGGAATGAAGTGTTGCCCGATGCAGTCAAATTTGAAGAGGTTGACTCAGAGATAGTTTACTACATCGGTTTCGACAAAGAGGATAATGTAGTGGGGTATACCTTTGTTGCAGAAGGTAGCGGGTATAGTGGCGTTTTACATACTATGGTTGGCGTGGACACTGAGTTCAAAATCAATAGAATAAAAGTTATACTTCAATCGGAAACCCCTGGGCTCGGGGCTAACAGTGAAAACCCTGAGTTTACCGATCAGTTTAACGGGCGAATAAAGGATGAATTAGCAGTCGATAAGGATGGGGGTGAGATCGTTTCAATCACAGGTGCTACAATAACGAGTAGAGCAATAACAGAATCACTATCCAGTATGATGAAGGTGGTAGCGCTTGATTTAGAGACGTCTCATAATGATACTTTTGTTGAAAATGAGGAGGTCAAATGAGTTCGTTCAAAGAATTAACAAAAGGACTTGTAAAAGAGAACCCAGTGTTCGTAATGGCGTTAGGCCTCTGCCCTACTCTGGCTACTTCAACTTCTATTGTAAATGCGGTTGGAATGGGTTTGGCAGCGACATTTGTCCTACTCTGCTCCAATATTTTAATCTCGATGATTAAAGACCTTGTGCCGAGTAAGGTGAGAATTCCCTGCTATATCGTTTTGATAGCTTCGTTTACGACAATTGTCGATATGCTTATGGAAGCGTTCGTCCCAGCAGTACATAAAAGCTTGGGCGTCTTCATTCCGTTAATCGTGGTAAACTGTATTATACTCGGTAGAGCTGAAGCTTTTGCGAGTAAGAACAATGTTTGGAATTCTGCGTTAGACGGTATCGGAATGGGTCTTGGTTTTACTTTAGCATTGGTAGTTATAGCCTTTTTCAGAGAATTGCTCGGTACTGGTCAACTCTTAGGATTTCAGATAGCACCGCTGAGTTATCAGCCAGTATTAGTAGCAATACTCGCCCCAGGAGCCTTCTTAACCTTGGGGTTGATTATGAGTATCATTAGTATTATGAAGAAAAAAAGCCAGAGCGGACAGGAAATAAGGGGGTAAGATGAACATATTTGCATTATCTGTCTCAGCTATATTAGTTAACAACTTTATCCTTTCCAGAATAATGGGGTTGTGTCCCTATATCGGTGTTTCAAAGAAGTTAGACTCTGCATTTGGTATGGGAATGGCCGTTATCTTTGTGATGACACTCGCCTCGACTATTACCTGGATAATTCAACATTACCTTTTGGTGCCGTTTAATATCGGATACCTGCAAACTATTGCCTTTATTCTTACTATTGCCTCGTTAGTACAATTTGTTGAAATGGTCATCCAAAAAATGGCGCCGGCACTCTATAAATCGTTAGGTGTGTACTTACCACTGATTACCACTAACTGTGCCGTGCTCGGTGTCTCGATTATTAACATAAACGATGGACTCTCCTTTATTGAGTCTGTGTTAAACGGATTCCTCGGAGGTGTTGGATTTACACTCGTTTTGATAATTATGGCCGGACTGCGTGAGCGTTTAGAAAAAGCCGATATCCCTGAACATATGCAAGGAATGCCTATAGCCTTTATCTTAGCAGGGAGTATGGCGCTTGCTTTCCTCGGGTTTTCAGGACTTAAAATCTAAAAGAGGTTGGATAGATGAACTACATAATGATACCAAGCTTGATGATAGGTGGACTCGGTCTCGCTTATGGCTTAGTGCTCGCCTTTGCTTCAAAGAAGTTTCACGTGGAAGTAAACCCTAAAATAGATGAGATTATTGAGATTCTGCCGAATGTGAATTGCGGAGCTTGTGGCAGCGCAGGTTGTGCTGGATATGCAGAAGCTGTAGTGAATGGTGAAGTGCCAATTAATTTATGCGCACCTGGCGGAGTTAATACTGTGAAAAAGATAGCTGAGATTTTAGGGATCGAAGCTGCTGTTAAAGAAAAAGAAATCGCCTTTATTCTCTGCCAAAGTGGCGGGGATGAAAATACACTCAAAAGATACGACTATCAAGGAATAGCGACCTGTAAAGCAGCTGTACTTGTCTCAAACGGGCCAAACTACTGTAACTTCGGTTGTGTCTTTCAAAACGACTGTATTGCAGCGTGTAAGTTTGACGCTCTAAAGCTCGACGAAAGAGGAATGAGGGTAGTCAATCCTGATAAATGTACTGGTTGCGGAGCGTGTGCTAAAGCTTGTCCGAGAGGATTGATTAAAATTCTCCCTATCTCCAAGCGAGTACACATCCTATGCTCTTCACACGATAAAGGGCAAGAGGCTAAGAAAAGATGTGGTAATAACACAGCCTGTATCGGATGTACTATGTGTGTCAAAAAATGCCCAGTCGACGCTATAACAATGCAGGATGACTTGGCTGTAATTGACTATAAGAAATGTATTTCGTGCGGTCAATGTGCTCTGGTCTGCCCTACTAAGGCAATTTATGATCAGCTGGCTGGACAGAGAAAGAAAGCGTTTATTCTCGAAGACCACTGTATCGGATGTACTATTTGTGCAAGAAATTGTCCAGTACAAGCTATTACAGGAGAGGTAAAGAAACCACATACGGTAGACCCTGAAATATGTATCGGGTGCGGCATCTGTATCCAAAAATGCCCAGTAAAAGCAATCCAGTGGAAATAACAGGTTAAAGATAAAAAACAGGTAGTCTATCGATTAGTCTTTACTCTCTGTAAGAGTTGGGGTTAAAGCTTCTTTTATAAGCTTCTCCGCGACTGAGTAGGAATCGGTGTTCTTACTATAGATTTCTGAGATAATACTCTCGGTATCGTTAGAGTTGAATACCTTTAGGATTCTGTCTGAAAGGATACTGTTGATTCGATGCCAAAGCTCGAACTTGACCCTTTCACGCCTCTTAGCGACCCCTTCCCCGCTCTCCTTTAAGTGTTCTCGATGTTTCACAATTGCTTCATAGAGCTCTTCGATACCGACGTTGTCACGAGCTATTGTCTTTACTATAGGGGGAGTGAAAGCTGATTCACTATTGTAATGCTGCATTAATTCTATTTCTGATACTGTCTTCTCGACGCCTGCTAAATCAGCCTTGTTTACTGCAAAAACATCGGCTATTTCCATTACTCCTGCCTTCAAGGCTTGGATATCATCCCCTAAACCGGGCGATAAAACAAGGAGAGTTGTGTCGACGTGTTTAACAATCTCAACCTCAGACTGACCGACACCTACAGTCTCAACGATTATATAATCACAACCGTACGCTTCTAATACTTTCACAGCATCTAAAGTGGCGGCTGAAATACCACCTAACGAGCCCCGTGAAGCCATAGAACGAATGAAAACACCCGGGTCGGTAGTTAGTTGCTGCAGGCGAATTCTATCGCCTAACAAAGCACCGCCGGTAAAGGGACTGGTCGGATCTATGGCGATTATACCAACTTTGTAATCAAGAGAGCGGAGATGGAGAACTATCTTTTCAGTTAGAGAGCTCTTCCCTACTCCTGGTGGGCCTGTTATACCGATGATATAGTTGTTGTTTTCGTTTCTGTGGATTAAAGGGATAATTTCAGGTCCTAAGTCGTAGTTTTCGATTAGACTGATTAACCTGGCGGTAGCAACTTCATCCCCTTCAATCATTCTATTGATAAGTTCTTTTGTGTTATACTTCCTCATAACTGATATCCTTGTAAATTATTTAGCAGGGTCATTACATCTTCATAAAAGCCTTTCGTAGTAGTGATTTTCAGACCCTTTTGACGTTTAATATTATTTTGAGTAGCTGTCGCTCCAGGCGTTATCTGAGCAGGTTGGTCTATTTCAGTCATAGTGTGGTAACAATATCCGTCGAGCGATTCTAATATGCTTCCGAGATAGACCTGTAGCTCTGGCTTAACAATTAGCGTTATCGTTACTGAGCCGTCAGCAAGCTCTTTTGTATCATAGATGTCGAAGACGATTTTCATTACTCTGCTACTCTATTTTATAAGAGCAAAGTCTAAGACTTCCGATATTTTGTTAACTAAGATGAAGTTTATACCCTCTTTAATCTTACTCCCTATCTCGGAGAGTTCAGGCTCGTTTTTTGAAGGGATGATAATGTTAGTTATACCCGATCTCTTAGCGGCAATAATCTTCTCCTCCAGTCCACCTATAGGTAAGACAGCCCCTGAAAGGGTGATCTCTCCTGTCATAGCTAAATCTGCTTTCACTTTCAAGCCGGATAGGGTGGAGGTGAATGCGGTTACTATGCCAACACCGGCAGAAGGACCATCCTTCGGTATAGCCCCTTCTGGCATATGCAGGTGAAGATCGAGCTCTTTACTAAAGTCTTCAGGAATATTGTACTCTTTAGCATTGATACGGCAGTAGGTGTGTGCTGCTTGGGCAGACTCCTTCATAGTTTCGCCTAATTTACCGGTAAGTTTTATTTCACCCTTCCCTTTCATCTTCACAGCTTCTATTTGTAAAGTTTCGCCACCGTATTGAGTCCACGCAAGCCCTGTGACAATACCTACAGAGTCTTCTCTATTTACTTCAGAGTAAAGATGCTTGGGTACCCCTAAATACTTGGCAACCTCTTTAATGCCAATTTTATTCGACACTTTTTTCTTAGTTCTCTTTGATTCAGGTAGCTCGTAATACTCTTTGATTGACTTTCTGATGATATGAGTGAGTTGTCTTTCAAGTTCTCTAACTCCCGCCTCTCGAGTGTAGGAGCCGATGATAGTTTCAATAGCTTTATCAGTAAAAGAGAGTTCTAACTCTTCATTGATGTTGTATTGCTTAAATAGCTTCGGTATAAGGTGTTCTTTAGCGATAGACAGCTTATCAAACATTGTATATCCAGGAAGGCGGATGATCTCCATACGGTCGATTAAAGGCTGTGGAATGGAGCTCAGAGTGTTGGCGGTTGTGATAAACATAACCTGTGAGAGATCGTATCCAAAATCGAGGTAATGATCTCTGAAGTTAAAATTTTGTTCTGGATCAAGAACCTCTAATAGAGCTGAAGCTGGATCCCCTCTGAAGTCACGGCTCATCTTATCGATCTCATCCATCATAATGAGTGGATTCTTCTCGCCCGCCTTTTTCATACTCTGTATAATAGTACCCGGCATTGCACCGACATATGTTTTACGGTGTCCTCTAATCTCCGCTTCATCGCGAACTCCACCAAGTGAAAGACGAACAAATTTGCGGTCAGTCGCCTCGGCTATCGATTTGCCTAACGAAGTTTTACCAACACCCGGAGGACCTACGAAACAGATAATCTGACCTTTAACATTGTCAGTCATCTTCAATACAGCCAGATATTCAATGATTCTCTCTTTGATTTTGTTGAGCCCATAGTGATCACGGTCGAGGATACCTTTTGCTTCGGCAATATCAATCTGCTTAGTTGCATCAGGCTCCTCCCAAGGAATATCGAGCACCCAGCTTAAATAAGTGTGGATTACAGCATATTCCTGTGAGTGTTGCGAGTTATAGCTCAATCTTTTAAATTCTTCATTGGCCTTTTTACGTGCTTCATCACTCAGATTGAACTCTTCAATCTTCCGCTTGAAGTCTAATAAATCTTGATTGACGTCCCCCCCGATACCGAGTTCACGTTGTATGATTTTGAGCTGTTCTGTGAGATAGTAATCACGTTGGAGCTTTGATATTTTCTTCTTTACTTTGTCGTCGATACGTGTTTCTAACTTAAGGATTTCTATTTCGTCCTGTAAGAAAGCAAGCGCGAAAGCTATGGAGTCTTCCAAAGACTCAAGCTCTAACAATTTTTGTTTGATTTTAATATCGGCATTAATGTTAGCCAATACGAAGTAAAAGAACTCGTCTGGCTGTTTTACCTCGTTTAAGGTCAATATTGCCTCTTCTGGGATGTGTTTGCTGAGACGAAGGTATTCCATGAAAATTTTACGGAAAGTGCGATATAGCGCCTCATTTTCTCTCCCAGGGCTATCGATGGTCTTATCAATTATATCAACATAAGCAGAGAGGTGTGTTTTCTTGCGGCTATAGCGAGTAACTACAGCTCTTTGGTTGCCTTCAACTAAAAGGCGTATATTGTTGTCAGGCAGTCTGAATATTTGCAGAATAGTGCAGAGTGTTCCAACTCGGAAAAGCTCAGCACTTTTCGGTTCAAAGTCGTTATCATAATCTACTTTTTGGGCAATACAGACCAGTTTCTTATCTTCTAAGAAGGCCTTTTCAACAGCCTGCACAGAGGCTTTTCGCCCCACTAAAAGCGGTGTAATTATATTAGGGGGTATCACGGTATTGCGAAGAGGCAGTACAGGGAATATAGTGTTTAACTCTAATCTATTATTCTTTGGCATATAACCTCCATAATTAATTAATTGATCATATTTTTCTTAAGTTGAGGTCGATCCCCTCACCACAGTTAAGACAGATATCCATCTTGCTACGATCTTTAAGTACTATGTTTCTCCAGCGATGGAAATTATCACTATGCCAGAGCTCTTTTAGTGACTTATCTTTTAAGTTTCCTACTTTATATGTGTTGTCTTTATCAAAACAACAGATTGCTATTTCACCATCACAGTTTACTACAGGTTGAGTAAATATTCGGCGGCAGCGGTTAGCGATCTTACCTTTTGGTGTGTAATTATCACCCTCCACATTATAACGTCTATATTTTTCATTATTTGGCAAGAACTGTTTGATATCTGATTTGTCGTAGATTTGTACCGACTTAAAGATAAGCTCATCCACCTTGGTTTTACGAGCCAGCTCTTTTATTTTAGAGATTTCATCCTCATTATGCTTCATAACGATAAATTGCCATTTTATTACAGGTGTGGACGATTTAAGCTTCTCTTTTGCTTCTATGATAAGCTCTGTATTACGGATAACAGTTTCAAAGTCGCCATTGATTCTATATTTGTTGTAAGTCTCTTGTGTAGCGCCATCTAAGGATACTATCAAAGTGTCTAAACCAGAGCGGACTAATCCTTCCGGGTCGGGGAGATGGTTAAGATTTGAAGAGGTCATTGTGAAGAGTCCGTTATCGTGATTGTATCGGATCATCTCGATAGCATTTTGGTGAAGGAATGGTTCTCCCTGGTTCCAGAAGATGATCATTAGAGCGGTATCTTTTATCTCATCGATCAGTTTTTTATACATTTCCATATCCATATACCCTCGACTTCTTTTGAGCTGACCTGTGCCCGATGGGCAAAGGGGACACTTTAAGTTGCAGATACTTGTCGGTTCGATCATAACGATCGGTGGCATACCCCAGACTACACTCTTTTTAATCAACGACGAAAGATAATAAGAAGAGTAGCTCTTGATCAAATTAATCAAGATTTTAGGTTTAGTCGCCCTTCTCAGTACTCTTTTATGTTCAAGCTTCATCCACTACCCCTTATTACATTAATCATCGTCTATATCGATAGAAAATTCCTCACTGATACGCTGCCAGTTCTTAACTTTCTTTAGTACGTTATAATTGTTAATTACAGTTAGCAGGTATAATACGTTGGCTACTAACAAGATAATGTTCATCTGTAAACTCTTGAAAGAAAAGAAGTAGAACATTAAGAATACAAGGGGTACAATCAGCGATTTAATGACTATAACACCCGCAAGAGGACCTATTTTCTTAAATATAAAGCGAGCTATAGGGTTTCTTTCGTTAGTGTGACTTGTCTTCGAGATGACTAAGTACGTAGAATGACCATCCAGTACATTCAGTATTACATAAAGTACGACCAGTATGATAAATAGCGTTAGAGAACCCATATTGTATAACCTCATTTGTTTTGTTTAGTATGTTATGTGAGCAAAAGACTTTGTCACTCTCATTAATTATTTCACCCAGAATAATAGACTCTCAAAATCTGCTTTACCTGTCAAAGAAAATCGTAATGGATAAGATTTGATGGCCGAATGTTTAACTCTATGAGGTGGGGGAGAGCGACTTAAATCCGCTTACAAACGAAACATTCTCTTGACAAAAGTAATAAGAAAGAGGTCAGCTACATCAGAATGGCTGCTCTGGTCAAGAGGCTAATTAGAGTTGAGTATAATTTAAAGGAGCAAGGAAATGGTTGAAGATGATATTAAATTAACTAAGTTTTCGCAGTATGCTGGCTGCGGAGCGAAATTAGGGCCGTGTGCCTTAAGCGAAGCATTATCAGGTATTAAAAATGTCCGTTACGAGAATGTTTTGGCAGACTTTGCTCATTCTGAAGACGCAGGAATTATTCTACTCAACAATGAATTAGCTTTAGTACAGACAGTAGATTTCTTTCCCCCAATAGTCAACGATCCATACACTTTTGGCCAAATAGCAGCTGCTAATGCGCTATCAGACGTTTTTGCTATGGGTGCCAAACCGCTATCAGCATTAAGTATAGTAGGCTTTCCTATTAAAAAACTGGATATAAAAGTGTTGGGGCAGATGACTAATGGGGCACTAAGTAAACTCAACGAGGCTAACTGTGCTTTGTTAGGTGGACATAGCGTTGAAGATGAAGAGCTGAAATATGGATTTGCCGTGACCGGCACCATTCATCCCGACAAAATATTATACAATAGAGGTGGTAAGGCAGGTGACGTTATAATTCTTACAAAACCTTTGGGGAGCGGATTGGTTAATACGGCGATGCGTGTTGATCAAGCTTCCCAGGAATCTATAGACGCTTTTATAAAAGTGATGACGAAGTTGAATAAAAGAGCTGCTGAAATTATTGAAAATTATTCAATCTCCGCTTGCACCGATGTCACCGGCTTCGGTTTATTTGGACATCTCTACGAAATGATTGATGAGAGTGATACGGGAGCAGTGGTCTCGATTAGTAAAATAAAGATGATTCCCGACGCTGCAAAATATGCAGCTGAAGGGTTCATTCCTGGGGGCGCTTACAATAATCGTGATTTTTGTGAGAAATATGTTGATGTTGACCCTAATGTGCCCGAAGAGTTGATGGATGTTTTGTATGATCCACAGACATCCGGCGGGTTAATATTTATGATCAAGCCTGACCAAGCTGCTAAGGTGATGAAAGAATTCGAAGCTGAAGGCATAGAGGCGAGTCAAGTTGGATATTTAACGGATGAGCATCCGAATCGAATAAAAGTTGTTAAAGGTTGAGAAAGAAGGTGACGTTGACTGCTGTTTAACTCAAGAGCAGGGGTGTCTTGATACTCCTGCTCTACAGATCTATTAAATTTGAGGCTGTTTTGGAGTTTTCAGCGTGTAATCTAACCAGTTTAACAAAAAGCCTCTGCTTTTTATCTACTTAAGAGAAATTTAAAGAGATATAAGCGAGTCAGATGATAAATGACTCGACTACTCTATTAAACCGACACATCTTTTTTGATACACTATCAGTTCTTTTATGTTTTTCTCAGCGAGTCCAATAAGTTCATCTAATTCTGCTTTTGAAAAAGGATCTCTTTCTGCAGTACCTTGAATTTCAACAAACTTTCCAGATTCAGTCATCACGATATTCATATCTGTGTCAGCATTGGAGTCGAGTGCGTAATCTAAATCAACTACAGGTTGTCCATCAACAATACCGACGCTTATTGCCGCTACCCATTCTATAAGCGGTAGTTCTGTAATAAGATCTTCTTTAATCATCCAGGAGAAGGCGTCGTACAGGGCAACACAAGCTCCTGTGATGGCGGCAGTTCTGGTCCCACCGTCAGCTTGGATGACATCACAGTCTATCAGTATAGAATATTGGGGGAAGAGTGAGAGGTCGGTAACAGATCGCAGGGATCTACCTATGAGGCGTTGTATTTCGGCAGTACGCCCGGTTATTTTACCAGCAGCAGCTTCTCTTCTTATTCGGGTATTTGTGCTTCGGGGCAGCATTCCATATTCAGCAGTAACCCATCCTGAATTAGCGTTAGAGAGAAAAGAAGGGACGTTGTTTTCAACAGTAGCGGTGCAGATTACTTTTGTATTCCCCATTTCAATAAGTACGGATCCTTCGGGGTGGAGTAGGTAGTTTCTTTTGATATTGATTGGTCTCATTACAGGTTTCCTTTAAGGTAATTTTTGTGGTAAGAAGAGAGAAAGCCGACAGAGTGTTTGAATTCTGTCGGCTTATTGATTTAATTATTTATCTAATTCGATAATTTTTTTAAGTAGGTCAGCAATTCGTGATGAGTAGCCCCATTCGTTATCGTACCAGGAGATTATTTTGGCAACGTTGCCAGAGACCATAGTCAAGGAACTATCAAAGATTGATGAGTGCGGATTACCTATGATATCGACGGATACGAGCGGTTCGTCTGTATATTCAAGAATACCCTTAAGTGTAGTATCAGCAGCTTTTTTCATTGCTTTATTGATAGCTTCAACGGTAACCTCTTTTTCGGTAGTGAAGGAGAGGTCAACGACAGATCCATTTATAGTAGGGGTTCTGACGGCGAGACCATCAAATTTGCCTTTGAGCTCAGGCATAACCAGACCGATAGCTCTTGCTGCTCCGGTAGTAGTGGGTATTAAGTTAACAGCAGCGGAGCGCGCACGTCTCAGGTCAGAGTGTGGCAGGTCTAACAGCTTTTGGTCGGTAGTATAAGAGTGGATAGTGGTCATAAGTGCTGACACTATTCCAAAGTTGTCGTGGAGTACTTTTGCGACGGGTGCGAGGCAGTTGGTAGTACAAGAAGCGTTGGAGATAATTTTATGCTCTTTTTTAAGGGTTTCATCGTTAACGCCGAGGACGACAGTTGCATCGACTTCACCTTTTGCCGGAGCGGAGATGATGACTTTTTTTGCACCAGCTTCGATATGTTTGTTAGCTTTGTCTTTAGAGGTGAAGAGTCCTGTAGATTCGATAACATATTCTACATTCATTTCCTTCCAAGGTAATGCAGCAGGGTCTCTTTCAGAGAGTACTTTTATCTCTTTCCCATCCACTGTGATACTATTATCTGTGTATGTAATATCTTTTTTGAAGATTCCGTGTGTTGAATCGTATTTTAATAAGTGAGCTAACGTCTTAGAGTCAGCCAAATCGTTTATAGCAACTACATTAATTTCCGGTAAGTTAGAGAGAACGCGGAATACGTTTCTTCCAATTCTACCGAACCCATTGATCGCAATTTTAGTCATACTTTCTCCTTTATCGTATTCTTATATCTTTAGTTACCCTATTAGATTAGGATGCTTTTACCTTTACTATCAACAATTTGGACGAGTCTCTCCACCTCTTCTTGAACGGCATTTTCTGCTTTAATCATCCATTTACGTGGATCGAAGCGCCCTTTGTCTGGCATATAGTTATCTTCTGTAATTCCTTCTGGACGAACTACGGCGTCTTTCTCTTTTTCCCAATAAGCTTGAACTGCTTGAGCCATTACCATCTGATAGTCAGTATCCTTATTTATTTTAACGACACCGTTTTTAACAGCTTTTTGTTGTTGTTCGATGGTCAGCCCAGAAGCACCGTGTAGTACGATACCAGTTTCCAGATTATTTTTGATAAGCAGGTCATCAATTTCTTTTATGAGATCGAGCTGCAAAGTGAGCTTATGTCCTTTGGACACTCCGTGATTAGTACCAACGGATGCTGCAAAGAGGTCAACATTAGTCTGTCTAACGTATTCGAGTGCTTCTTGCGGGTCGGTATACAGTTCATCATCAGATACTATTTCATCTTCAGTCCCTTTGATGTAGCCGATTTCACCTTCAACGAGGACATTATGTTTATGAGCTATGGCAACTACTTCTTTAGTGATTCTAACGTTTTCTTCAAAGTTCTCTTTTGAAGCGTCGATCATAACGGATGAGACAAGATTATTTTCAATACAGAATTTAACGAAATCGAAGTAGTTAGGCGTTGCGTGATCGATATGTAGCCCGACACCTGTATTCTTATACTGTTTAGCGATTGATTTTACCATTGCTGAAATAATTTCAGCACCCGCTTCAGTACTTTTACTTGAACCTGCTGCATACTTACAAGCACCTGTACTCATTTGCAGTAGGCCGTCAGACTTTTGCTTATCGTACCCCTCAAGTACACCTCTTATAGTTGAATCGAAGACTACGTTTGAGGCGATGATGCCAAAACGTTCCTTTTTTGCTCTGAGAAATACCTCTCTTAAACGGTTACCATCCAGAAACATAACTCCTCCTTAATCTATTTATTTTATGTGGTTATAATCTATTCCCTCTCTCTATCAAACTCTTCAAAAATGTCGTAAGTCTCATCTTCGAGTGAGCGGATCATAAATTCAGCAGACTCGTGTAAGTCACTTGTTGGGTAATCGCTGAGAATCTGTTTGAAGAGGGCAAGTGCTTCATCTTTTTCTCCCATCTCTTCAGCGATAAGGAATGCTTTCATAAAGAGAGCTTTATAGTCGTCATCATTGTTCTTATGGTTATCAATGATTTGATTATAGTGTTTTATAGCGTCTGAATATCTTTTTCTCTTCTGTGCTTCTTCAGCAAGACTAAAGAGTTCTTTAGCTGTCAACATACTTGACAGTCTGTCATTGTGTATGACAAGGTTGTAACTCTTGAATAAATCTTCTTGGAACTCGTTCCAACTCTCCATTTGCTTTTCACGCCAAATAGTCTGCATAATTCTTCCTCTCAACTCTTCAAACTGATAGGTCTTAGCTTCAGACTCATCGACGACTCGGACGAAAAAGAATTGGTTTTTAGAGTTTTTGCCGACCTTGCTAAGCTCGTTCAGCTTGGTACTCCAAATAGCTTTAGAAAGAGCGGGCTCTTCCCCTACGCCTTGAATTTCATTGTCATCTTTATATACTTGAGGGATAGTCCCAGTGTGCTCCTTGAAGAGTGAGGTTTTCAAGATCTCTAATACTTGCTCTTCACCACTATCATTATCCTTTAAAGCGTTGAGTACTTTTTTGCGGTTCTGAGTAGCCTCTTTTTTAGAGTTAAATACGAAATACTGGATTCCCTTAAAAGCTTTGAAAGAATACTTGTCTATGTTCTCCTCATAAAAACTTAAAAGCTCCTCATCGGTAGGTCTGGTCGGGTAGACTACTGCCTCGTCTATGAGTTTACGTGTCACTACATTACGCTTAATAGTAGCCACCTCGCGCAAAGATGATTCTTCACTGTCAACATTAGCGGCGGCAAAATAGTCTTTTTGCTTCGCTTCGTAGTAAAAAAGGTTGTCTCTGATGAGTTCGTTGAGTTTTGAAAGCTTCTTCTCAGGGTCGTCAGGCTGAGTTCTATCAAGTTGAGCAAACTGTTGCAAAGCAGCAGCTAACTGTTTAGCATCGATCCGTAAACCTTCTACACTACTATTAACTACAATTTTATCAGCAAGTGCCTTGTCGGTATGGATGTCAATTAAGTTTACAGCGTCAAGTACTTCGTTGTCAATTTCAATGTTGTAAACCTTTTTTAACTCCTCGATTTTTACGTTTACACCCTCAATCTCTTTTATCGGCATTAGTCTGTCGATAATTTCTTCTTCTACTTCCGAGAGTGTTTTTTGACGAGGAGCGCTTCTCAAGGTTACCTTAAATATATGTGTACCTGTTTTAGTTGTAAGCGGCCCTTGCCATTCGTTTAGCGGAGCGTCCCAAATGGCGGTATCAAGGGTATCATCGATTCCGACGCCTGGGATATATCCGTTGTTTCTGATGTTCCTAAGAACCCCTTTAGTGCGTAAAGCGTAGTTGTTTGTACAGTATTGATTAAGCACGTCAATAAAGTCCATTTTGTCAGACTTAAGTGCTTCCAGAGCTTCTATACCCTTCTCTTCACTGTCTGTCATAAGGTAGTTTAACGCAGCGTCTGCCGGGATACGGAAGCGTTCGGGGTGATCTTCAAAATATTTTTTGATCTCATCTTTGGAGATCTCTATATGGTCTGCTATTTCACGTTTGCGATATTCCTCTACATAATAAGGTTTTATGGCTTGGTTCATCGCCTCGATAGTCGCTTCATTTTTGTCGATGTTTAGCTCCAAAGCTCTTCTGTAAGTGAGCCTGGTCATTGCTATAGACTCGAGAAATTCAAGTTGCCCTTCGAGTGTGGTAAAACGTGCACGATACATTTCAGGGATAACAGTTAGTTCTTTTTCAAAATCGGTTTTGGTTATAACCCCTTCATCAAATTCAGCAAGTATGAGTTCGGAAGCTGAATGAGCTTCTTCGGCACTGATAGATCCAATAGTTATAAGTAGTATAACAGTGAGTAGTAAAATACGTAACCCAAATACTTTGCGGCTAAGTTTAGACATTTTTTTCTCCTTAAACTAAGTTTTTAAGCTTGTTTACTATAAGTGACGAAACAATCTTATATTTCTATCTCTCAGTCAAGGAAAATATCCTGCACTATGATAAAGAACGCGCATATATTATATAGAGGGAAGATTTGTTGAACAAGATGATTCAATTTAATAAAGAAATCGCTTTTTTGTGCGGCGAAGCTGATATTTTAGCTCAAACCACTGTAAACATAACAACTGCAATACTATAGCTAAGGGGTATGTAAGGAAGAATCCCGTAGGCGGAGTAGGGCCGGCTACGGTGTTCTTCCTTACTTGACTCTATGATCAGGGAGAGGCTGTGATGTTTTTTTTAGAGGTCAAAGTGGGAAAAGGGTCGCGATTCAAAATATTTTTACTCTTTGAAATGTTTTTTTCGGGGTTATTTTTTCGTTAAAGCAATAGTTTCGATATTCAAGTGAAAAGAGTAGTGGCAAAAGCTCTTAAGTGATATTAGATTATGGTATTGAGGTACTCGCAAGATTTTATTGCTTGACAATTAGGGCGATGTTTAAGTGAATGGAGTGTTGAATATAGGAGCTTGGTCTGTAGCAGAGGCTGAGCTTATTGGAACGGAAATTGCATTGAGAGAATATGACCTAGAAAAAATGTCATAAAAAAAAGAACAAAACCTAAGGTTAGGAGGAAGAATGTCGAAATTCTTTAAAAACAACAAAGGATTCACATTAGTGGAAATTTTGGTCGTGGTAATTATCGTTGCTATCTTAGCAGCGATTGCAGTTCCAATTTACATGCGTTATGTTGAGAAAGCAAGATCAACAGAAGCTCAATCAGCTATTAGCGCAATTAGAACCGCTTACAGAGTCTATCGTCAAACTTACGGTACAGTAGAAGGTTATGATATCGATCAAGCATTAGTAGATGCTCGTCTTGGTAAAGCAACCAGAATGAACTGGACCTTTGAAGTAGTTGGAAACCCACCAACCCAGTATATTGCAACCTCAACAGCAGACTTCCCAGGCGGCGAAGGTCACCAAGTAGTCTATGATGAAGAGTTAGCAAAATATACAGGTTACGGTATCGACATCCATACAGATGATGATATGGATGATGAGGAATAATCATACTATATAGACATAACTTGTCTTAAATGATTTAAGTGACAATTACTTTGAAAAAATAACTTAACCAATTTGGAGGGTTAGTTGACAATACAGGAATTACTTAAGTTCACTTCGGACGCAGGGGCATCGGACCTTCACATTAGTTCAGGTTCGGTTCCAATGGTGCGAGTGCACGGACAAATGAAGAAGTTGAACCTTCCGGTTCTGAGCACAGAAGAGATTGAAAAACTTATCTTCAGTGTTATGAACGACGTGCAGAAGGAACTCTTCTTAAAGAATCTCGAGCTCGACTTTTCAACAAAGCTGAGCAACGACGTGAGATTCCGTGTTAACGCATTTCATCAGATTAATGGGTTGGCATGTGCTTTCCGTGTTATTCCGAATGAAATTAAAAGTTTTGAGGAGCTGCACCTACCTGAGATTATCGGTAGATTAGCTCTGAAAAACAAAGGATTGATATTAGTGACCGGACCTACCGGTAGTGGTAAATCAACAACTTTGGCAACAATGATCGACTTAATTAACGATAAAAAACAGTGCCATATTATTACAATTGAAGACCCAATCGAATTCGTTCATAGAAGTAAAAACTCGCTTATCAACCAAAGAGAATTAGGACACGATACTTGGTCGTTTACAGCTGCGCTTCGCTCAGCCCTTCGTGAAGACCCAGACGTTATTCTCGTTGGTGAGATGCGTGACTTAGAGACAGTGTCCCTGGCACTTACCGCCGCGGAAACAGGTCACTTAGTCCTTGCTACCCTACATACAAGTAGTGCTACAAAATCGATTGACCGTGTCATCGATATGTTCCCGAAAGAGCAGCAAGCTCAAGTAAGATCGATGCTTTCTGAGTCATTAGAAGCTGTCGTCGCTCAAACATTACTACCAATGAAGGGTGGAAATGGACGAGTTCCAGCTCTGGAAATAATGGTTGCTAACACTGCAGTTAGAAACTTGATTCGTGAAGAAAAAACATATCAGATTCCGTCAATTATTCAAGCTGGTACGAAAGAAGGTATGCAATCTTTAGATCAATCTCTGTACAACCACGTTATGAATGGTCTGCTCGACAGAGAAGTAGCTGAACAAGTTGCTGACGATCCAAAGATGTTCAAAACAGGGGTAGGATTCTAATTATGCTCTTTCGAAAGGCATTACAAAATGACAGAGGTTTGACACTGATTGAAGTGTTGGTCGCCTTGATAGTAATTGTCTTTTCCTTAATCGCTCTATATACGAGTTTGGTGTACGCTGAATCACAACTTAATCGTAACTACAATGAAAGAGTTGCGACGTTACTGGCCTCGGGAGAGCTGGATAGACAATATTATCTATTCAAGACTAATGGCGAGTTCTCTCTATATGAGAATCGAGAAGTTGTCATTAATGCCTATGATGAAACGACAGATATGACCCCGTTAACTGGACATATGACTGTCTCAAAATCAAGCAAGTTCGACCTCGTTAGTGGCGGCTCGTTCAATTATCAAACCTTGAAAATTAAAATAACATGGAAAGAGCCCTCTTTTGGCGATACATTTATAGACCGCGAATTAGTAGTACAGGAGGATTTCTATAAATGATACTGACAGCTATAAATAAAGCAAGAAAGGTCGCCAATGTTGCGCTCTTAAAAAATCAAAAAGGGTTTACTCTAACTGAAATACTGTCGGCAATTGTTGTGTCTCTGCTGTTAGTAGGTATGGCGGCTATTACTCTGCTTACTTTCTTCGGAAAGTTCAAAGAATTAAGCTACTATGCACAATTACAGCAAGATGCATTCGACGCAGTGGAAACTATCAAGTATGGATACCCGTTCCAAGGGGTTAATGAATACTTGTTCTTGGGAGTTGCTAACGCTAATAGCGTGCAGCTGGAAGGACCTGGAGGTAGTTGGGCTTCAACATTCAACTCGTTGACCTGTATACCAGATCGTAGCGAACAAGGACACTCAAATGATTATGTTCGCTATTACTACGATCAACGTACACAATCAATTATGGTACAAGGGTTGTATGGTGTAGTTTTCAAACAAGAACAGGTGTTCCCAACAAGAAATCAAGATATGATAAGAGTTACACAGTTCAGAGTGAGCAGTATGACTGGAAATAGTAATCCAAGATTACTTACTATCGAAATAGATGCAGAACTCGACCTTACCGGAAAACAACAACAAGAACAAGGTTCTGCGGAAATAAAAGAAAAAATAAAGAGGGTAAGTTATTCTACAAGTATTGCCTTGGGCAAATAACAAGAATCGCTCGGCTCTTTAAGCAAACGAACCGAGTGAATAGAATAACTGAAAAATGAGAATATGCTTAACAAGGAGGTAACTATGTTAAAGCTCCTAAGAAACCAGAAAGGAAGCCTTGGAATCGCCCTCGCTGTAGGGTTGATAGGCATACTGTCAGGCGTTTCTTTGTCTTCAGTTGCCTTTCGAGACAACCGAAGTAATAGAATGCAGATTGACAAGATACAAGAATTCCACCTGTTAAGGTCGGAAGTATCTCGCGCCAGACTGGTACTCTCTTACTACGAGATACAAGGGAATGTTCCGAACTTGATCATCTTGCCTAATAAGCTAACTGATGTATCATTTGGATCACATAAGTCCGTGTATACTGCAAAGACAAGGGTTCAGCATACTGATTCAGACGAATATGGAGAAGGATACGTAATTAAAACATTGCTGTCTGCATTCCGTGGTGAAAGAAACCAGCAAAATGATGATGATAGTAGATCTCCTGTAAAAAAATACGGCGAGAACTTCATTCAATCACTTCAATCTATGGCTATCTTCCACTATTTCACTGATGTAGACGAAGCACCTGACGCAGAAGCAGGTAATATCCGTTTCTACGGACCTGACGAAGTTCACGGACGTACTCATAGTAATTCAGATATCTGGATTAGACAAGCAGGTGGTGGGAATAACGACGGGTGGCCTACTTTTACCGGACTTGTGACAACAAGCGGTATTGTTAGAGTATACCCAGGTGGTGGAACAAGCTATCCAAAAGATAAAATCTTTAGAGGTGGCTTGATAGAAAAATATCCTAAAGTTCAGTTTGATCCAAACGCAAAGCTCGTTAGACAAAATGGAACGTTGCCCTTCGGTGGAACTGGAAGAGATGATGCAATCGCTTACGTAACTATGAATGGTAGCAGCTGGAAAGGATATTTAGGTGTTATCAAACAAAGTGGATTTAGAAGTCTTACTGTTTATGACGCATATCCACCTTATGATTCTGTTGGTGATTCAATCGGTACTAATAGAATACCAATAATTGACACTTCATGGTCAGACACTAATGGTAATGTTCGTGGCTCCGCTTTCGTTCCAATGGAACTGTGGATTTCTGGTGTTGCAGGTGGTAGGCAAACTTGGGGAAGTTCGCATAACATCTATGTCAAGGATGATATTACCTATAAAGGTACCGAAAAAGGTAAGAAACCGGATAACCCTAAACAGATGAATACAACCGATTATTTCGGATTGATATCTGAACAAAATATCCTGATTCAATATGGACATCGCGATCCGGATACAAAAAAACGTATCAGACCGAACTCCGACCCTGCTGGAGAAGCACATATATATATGTATGGAGCTTACCTGGCAAGCGCTAAAGGGACTGGTACCAATGCTGCGAAGAAGGACGGTATCGTAACCTTCCAATATCAATTCCCGAAAGGTTCGACGCCCGACCAGAAATACTGGCTGTCGGACGAATGTAATACGTGCCCGAACAGCAGTACTGGAGAGGTCGTCTCCGGCTCAGTTTTAAACAAAAGAAACAACGTAGTAAAGTCTAAGAACCTTAGAACTGGTAGAAGAACTTCTGCCACAAGGGATGATGATGAAGATAAGGATAAATTCGAAGATGGTGATTGGTTGACCGATATTGACTTGCATATGGGATTCTATCCGCAAACAGGCGATAAACCCTGGGATAACGGAGTTGACTACCCATACTATAACCCATTATGGCCAGAACCAGGTCCAATATACCCGAAAACAAATGAAGCGTATGCTGGATACAACAGAACTCAAGTACCAGACGAATATGTAGATATACTTCCAAGAGTAGTCTGGTTTAGAGGTACTATACACTTGTACGGCTCAATTGCTCAAAGAAGAAGAGGATTTGTACGCCGAAGTGGTAACCCTGACTATGATGCAGGACCAGAAGTACCTTGGGACCTTGACGAACAACTCTACGGTATGAGTGTTGGCCCTACAGGGTATGACAAAGACTATAACTTCGATAAACGCTTTGAAAAAGTTGGACCGCCAGATTTCCCACTTGTAAAATTTGAATATGGCTCAGGTGGAGATGGCTACGGTTCAAGCGCTATGGACTTAGGATACTATACCATCGGTTGGTATTTCAAGAGCCCAAGAGAAAACTTCTAAGCGAGGACCTTTGTCTGAATTATGCAAGTTTATAGGAATAGTGATAAATTAAAGAGAATAATTAAAGAGGAATTATGTCTAAAAAGAAAGTGAAAAAGTTTAAAGAATCGGTGGGGATAGACATAGGCACTCATAGTATCAAGTTGGTGCACCTAAGAAGGATCCACGAAGGATTCAAACTCTTGAACTATGAAATCAGGCCTACTGTCCCCGTTGGTATTGAGTATACACCTTCAGATTTGAGACCCGAGCGCTTTGCTCCGATCCTCGCTGAAATGATGCGTACTCTGAAGATTAAACCAAAGAAAGTGAAACACCTTGTAACGGCTATTGGGGGGGACCACCTTAGTATAAAACAAATTAAAACAATCTTCCTCCCCGAAGATGAATTAGAGTCAGCTCTCTTCTTCGAAGCCAAAAAACACCTCCCTATTAGCGGAAGTGATATGGTGCTTGACTTCCAAGTTCTTAGCGTAGAAGAGAGAACTAATAATATGAATATATTGTTGGTTTCATCCACGCGAGATCAAATCAATGCTCACAGTGATGTACTGACTACAGTGGACTTAGCACCTGGTATCATAGATGCAGAACCGCTCGCAGTTGCCAACAGCTTCTTCTTAAACACTTATGTTGAAGATGGAGTATACGTACTGCTGAATATCGGTGCACATAGAACTAATATGGTAATCTGTGGACCTCAAGCAAGATTCTTCTCACGTGATATCGATTTTGGTGGATTTAATGTTACCAAAGATATTATGAGAGCTAAAGATTTAGGCTTTGAAGAAGCGGAAGAATATAAGTTTGAACACGGTATTACCGGAACTTCAAGCTCAGACTTAGGAAGTACTTCGCTCGGTACATTGGAAATATCAGATAAACTTACTGAAGAGAATATCGCCTTAGAAATAAAAAGATCTCTTCGTTATTACGTAAAAGAAGCTGGTAATAGCGACTTTAGAAAAATCTTGTTAGTGGGTGGTGGTGCTAAACTTAAAGGTATGCCTGAATACCTCCAAGAGCAACTAAATATACCTACTGAGATTTTTAACCCCTTCACAGGTGTCGAAATGCCAGAAAAACTTCGTGATAAAAAAGACCCTCAGCTAGCTCTAGCCATTGGCTTAGCTATGAGGCCAGAATAGGGAGGGTAGATGACTGGACAAATGTTTTTCAAAATCAATCTTAATAAGTTTGGAGAACTTAGACAAAAAAGAGAAGCTGAAGCAAGAACCTTCAGAAATACCGTAATCATATTTGCAGCGGTTACTGTAATTCTCTACGGCGCTATCCTGTTCTTCAATAACTCGTTAGATAATAAATTGAAATCAAGACAAGCATTGCTGAACGAAATTAATCAGGAAATACAATCCTTTAGAGAAAGTGGTGACTACCTGTCAGCTAATGACCTGCAAAGACTCGCTAAGCTTAGTACAGAACGTATATTCTGGGCAGATAAGCTGATCGCCTTAGCTCACATTACTACTGACAAAACAGCTATTACTCACTTCTCATATAAAGATGGTACACTGAGCCTGTTCGGCATAACTCAAGTTGAAGTTGAGGAAAAAGAATTCGATTTAATTCATGAATTTATCGAAAGCCTCAATGGAAACCCACAAATCAACGCTGACTTTAGCGATATTAAATTCGTTAAATCAAGCCGTGACCGTGAAAAAGATGTTGATATTATCCGATTCCAGATCGACTGCGTTGGACGTGATTTAGCAAAAAAAGATAGGAGAAGAGGATGAAAGAGAGATACTTAATTTTGCTCGGAGTAGTTGTAGTAGTTGCTCTATTCTTCTTTTACTCCGCTAATTCAATGCTAACAAGCAAAACAACCGATATCTCAAGAGTCGATAGAAATATCAGAAGAGCTCAAGAAAGATTAAATAGCGCTAAAGTACTCGATGACCAACTTAGCCAAGTATCTAAAGTTATCGATAATACGCTATCAAGTGAAAAAGGGTTCACGTCAGAAGAAGTTAATGAGAAAATTAAAGTTCTCGCTGAACTTGCAGATACTTATCAAATAGCAGTCTTCTCACTGCTACCAAGAACTGCTTTCTCATCTTCAAGTAACCAAGTTGAACATAACTACGTAATGGATATTATGAGCACTTACGTTCAATTAGGTAAATTTCTGGCTCAAATTGAAAAAATGGATAATATCGTGAAAATTAATACCCTCGATGTAAAAGCCGTTAGAGGCGGAAGAGAAACTGATTACGAAGAACAAGGTAATCAAGTTACTCAGTATCGCGTGGTGTTAGAACTATCAGTATTTAAAATTGTGAAGGAGGCGTAATGGAATCGAGACATTTAAAAGATTTTACTATAGGTCTGGTTGTAATCGTACTGTTTGCCTTCGCTATTAGAGCATATTACTTCATTAAGGCAGAAGATAATATTCCGGCTGAGTCAAGATACAAAGAAATGGCTCTCGGAGGAGATCTCTTGGCTCAAATCGAGCAAATTGAAGACTCTATACGAGACAGGAAAGACTTTAGTTTTACCGTAACAAGAGACCCCTTAGAACAGAACTTAATAGTGAAAACAAAAGTTGACTTGGAACAGGAATGGCGTCGTCAGGTTGAAGCTATGATGAGATTAGCAGCTACCTATATCGACGATCAAGGGAACTCCAAGGCTGCAATAGCCTTTCAAGGGAAAACAGAAGTCTATGGAGTCGGTGATGTAATTGACAACAGTAAGATTACTAATATCGAAAACGGTAAACTCACCCTTGTAAAGAGTGGTAGACAAACAGTATTGGAGTTGAAGCCAATTCCTGACAAACCAACTAAGTTGGATACTCGTTCAAACGTTAAAGAATATATATGGTAAAATAAAAAGGAATAAGGAGAATATATGTTCAATTCTATTTTTCATAAGCCTGTCTTTTCTTTTAAAGATAGAGTCTGCTTTATAATAATCGTTAGTATGATTCTGGGAGCAGTTAGCTTAGTAGCTGCTACAGATGACGTTAACCTATTGGAAAGAAAAATAACTATTGATGCTGTAGACGCTTCGATCTCAAACATCCTGGCTACTATGGCAAAAATGAGTAATACTAATATCGTGCTCTCCGTCGATGCTATCGGAGAAAAAGATAAAGATGAAGAACCTAAAATTACAGTTAGCCTTAAAGAAATTCCAATCGAAGAGGCTCTCTCACTCGTCGTTAAGGCAGTAGGTCTTTCATATCGTTTAATTGGTGATAGCACTTTTCTTGTTGGTGACAGCAAAAAGATCCAAGAAGAAGTAGGCGAGAGGAGCTATGTCATTAACCTCAACAACGTTAATGCTAAAAACGTAGTCAAAGCGCTCGAATCTTTCCCAGGAAAAGCTGTTGAATTAGAAGGGCAAAACGCAATTATGCTTCACGCTAACCCAGTATCATTTGCTGAGATTAGCAAAAGAATTCAAGAATTTGACGTTCCTCAGAAACAAGTAGAAATCAGAGCAAGACTTATCGAAGTTTCAGTTACTGATTCTAAAAAAATGGGTATTGATTGGTCAAAACTTAACCATCTTACCACAATCATTGCTGAGAACCCAGTTAACTCAAGTGGTGTAGGCTTACCATACAACTATTCAGACGTTACAGGTGCTTTAACCCACGGTTCAGCCCAACCATTAGGTGCTTTACCAACTACACAATATTTCCAGAAAATGGATGATTGGGGCAATGTTGCCAGATTCAGTCGTCAGTTAACTGCATTTGACATTACCATTAACTGGTTGTTAGAGAACAGTGCTGCTAAGCTTTTAACCGATACCAGATTAACCGCTTTAAGTGGTGAGAACGCTGAGATTCACATTGGTGAAGTAGTACCTTTTGTTGTAACTGACAGAGAGTATAACCTTCAAGTGGAGAGAGAGCAAGTTGGTATTATGTTGAAAGTATCTCCTACCGTAAACAAAGACGGTCAAATCACAGTTGCTTTAACACCTGAAGTTAGCTCAGTTACAGAGCTTGTAGCTGGCTATGTTCCAAGAACTAAGGTAAGAAGAGTGAACTCAACAGTAACTGTACCAGACGGCAGCAAAATCATCGTTGGTGGTTTATTGAGTTCTAACATAATGTATTCAGTAGACAAGGTTCCTTTGTTAGGCAGCATTCCATTTATAGGAAGATTCTTCCAGCATCGCACTGAAAACATCACTACAACTGATTTAATCATCGAGATTACACCAAGAATCGTTGATTTAGAAGAGCATCAAGTTGAGTTTGAAGTTGACGAGAGACTCGAAAGAAGACTTATTCTTGAAAAAGAAGAAGCTGAAGAAGATAACGAAGAGAACGAAGTAATCGTTGAATTCGAGGAAATTGACTAAGGAGTTGAAGATGAAATTAATTAAAACATTAACACTTGCTTCTATAATTTTGACTCTGCTTTTGACAGTCTTTACAGGTTGTGACAAGAGAGCTTTAGATCTTGATCAATATGACTTGGTCAGTTTCTCAGCTGTTGACACACTGTATTCAGGCTTTGAGACAGAATTAGAAGCTTTAGTTTTGACCAAGAAAGGGGTACCTGCTCCTGGTCAAACAGTAACCTTCAAAGCTGATAAAGGTATTGTTGAAGCTTCGGCAGTAACCAACGAGTTTGGTATTGCTACAGCGAAATTCTACCACAATATTTCTTCAACGGTAGTCGCTAATGTTCAAGCTTCAATCCACAAATCAAAAAAGAATATTTCAGTTACTATAGTTCCTTTTGAAGGTGACTATGGTATTACCAGTATTCTTGCACTCCCTGATTCAATCTACCAAGACAACAACTTAACCACCTCTGCAATCAGAGCGTTAGTTAAAGACAAAGAGGGTGTTGGTGTAACAGGGAAATTAGTTAAGTTCAAAACAGACAAGGGACAAATCACATCCTTTGCTGCTACAGATAGTTCAGGTGTTGCAATAGCCACATTTGGCGACAACGGAGATGTTGGAGAAGCAACAGTTACAGCTGCAGTAGATGGCTCATTTAGAACCATTAAAGTGAAAATATTGCCAGTTGTTACCAACTATGATATTAAAGTAACTGCCTCACACGATGTAATTTACAATGACAATAACATTACTGTTTCCGTCATCAAAGCAAGAGTGGTAGACCACGAAAAATATCCAGTAGTCGAAGAGCCAGTTAGATTCAGAGCAAGAAACTCTGCTGGTGAACCTATTGGACAGATCGCTTCTTTAATGTTGACAGATACCTTAGGTGTCGCTACCTCAATCTTTAAAGATGCTGGCGATTTAGGCACTGCTTACATTCAAGCTACTTATGGTAGTGTTCACGGAACTGTCAAAGTTGATATAGTAGAGACTCCAGAAGTTGCTGAGGTCAGACTTGTATCACTTTCACAAGCTTACGGTTTAGACCAAGAATTAACTCTTAGAGCAGAAGCTTTAGACGTTAATGGTGACTATGTAGCTGACGGTACTTTAATCACTTTTGACGCAAGTCTTGGTGATTTCGAAGAGAACATTAGAACTGGTGTTACTGCTAACGGTAGTACTTCAGTGAAGTGGAATACAGGAACCCAAGCCGGTACTGTAAGAATCAAAGCAATGGTTGGTGGCGTTGACGGTAAGCCTAAAGTACAGGACATTCAGGATAGAGTAATCAATCCAGGACCTCCAGCTTTCCTTAACCCAATTCCATTCTACGAAGATGACGAAGGTGAGATGTCCACGATTCCAATTGAAGGAATCCCAGTAAACTTTACCAGAAAGGTAGAGATCAGAGCGGTTGTTACTGACGAATTTAGTAACCCTGTAAGAGAAAACTTGCCGATCCACTTTGAAACATCAATCGGTGGTATCCAGCCAGTAGCCTCTACCAACTCAGAAGGTATTGCTACAGCAGTTTATTACCCAGGCGTGTCAGCAGGTACTTGTCTCATTACTGCAAAGTATGCTCCAACCGGTGACGGAGATGAAGCATCAGGTACATCAATATTCACAATCTTCTCAGATCACATTAACACAATTTCCTTTGCTCAAGAGCAGGATATGTACTTAGACGTACGTGGTGTTGGTGGTATTGAATCAAGAGGTCTTAAAGTTGAACTTTTCGACTTTAACGGTAACCTTGTTTCAGGTCACGAGAATGTAAAATTTGAATTAGTAGCTCCAGTACCAGCTGGTGCAAACATTAATAACATCGGTAATAGCGATATCGTTCTCTCAAACAACGGTGTTGCTGTTGCTTCAATCAATAGTGGTACTGGTTCAGGTACAATTAGGGTTAAGGCTTCTTTAGTAGAGAACCCAGCAATCCAAGCTACCAAATCTAATATCGTTATTAGATCAGGTCAACCTAACACAGTTCAACCACTCATTGGTGACTTTAATACAGGTACCGCTTTAGGTGGTGGTTTATGGCGTATTCAGGCGAGTGCAATTGTTAAAGACGTATACGGTAACCCAGTTATCGACGGAACAGCAGTTCACTTCACAATTGAATCTGAAGATCCAACAGAGGAATTACCTGGCGATATGTCAATCGTAGGTCATGGTTTTGTTGGTAACATCGGCGATGAAGATCCAGACGGATCACCAGGTGTTGCTTATACCCACTTAACCTATAACGGTCGAAACACTTATGACAAACTCTATGTAAGAGCTGAGTCAGGTGGTATTCAAGGTTCTGCTTTAGTAACCCTTCCCATCAACGGTCCAACATTGGAGTTAATTCCTGACAGGCTACACGTTAACTTCTTCCAGGACGATGAAGTACGAGCATATGCTGACGTTAAAATCAGTATTACTCTTGCTGACGGTCAAGGAAACCCAATATCCAATGGTGTAATAGACGTTGCATCAACCCACGGATTTTTCTTTGAGCCGAAAGATGTTCAGGTTAAAGAGAAAACCACCTACATTACAAGAGAGGGTAAAACAGCTACAATATTACGTCTTAGAATGTGGGAATGTCCAGAACCTACTGAAGACTACTACTTACAGGAAGACGTGTTAATAGTAGCATTCTTAGCAGGTACTAACACAATAACACAGACACAGACAGCTATTAAGAGATTCATGCTCGACAGGCCACCAGGAGCGTAATAGCTATCTAATGTGATAGACAATTAAATTAAGGTTCGGAGGGTCATACGACTCTTCGAACCTATTAATAGTAATAATTTTGACCACTAAAGGTATAATGTAATAACTTAGAAAAGGAGAACGAATGACCTTTAACCCTCAATTTGCAAGAATTGGCGAGATATTCCTGCACTTAGAGCTTGCCACAGAGGATCAGATTAAAGAGGCTTTAATCAAGCAAAATAACTTCAATCTTAAATTAGGGGAGACCCTCATTAAGCTTGGTTATATCGAAGAAGGGGATCTGCTCAAAGCTCTTCATCATCAGCTTGAAATTGATATAGTTGACGCTAATCAGTTGTTAGACTTAGATCCTGAAGTTGTAAGTCTAATCCCTGAACCATTCGCCGTATCCAACCGGGTTATTGCCATAGCAGAAGACGATGATTCGGTTGTAGTAGCGACTACTGATCCAGAAAATATTGTGATTCAGGACAATCTTAGAAAAATACTTACAAAGAATGTTAGGACTGTACTGATTGGTGAAAGCACGCTAACAGACACTTTAGAAAGATACTATAAGAGTATTCGAACCACCTCAGAAGTTGAGGATGCAGTAGGCGATTTTGGTTTTGTAGCAGTTGACGAAGAAGAGAACGAAATCAACGTCGAAAAATCTGCCGGTGCTGATGCTCCGATAGTGAAGCTGGTAAACTTGATTATTACAGAGGCTATCAAGGCAGGAGCTACAGATATTCACATTGAGCCTTTGTATAAAAATATGAGAGTCCGTTATCGTGTTGACGGCGCGCTTAGAGAGGTGATGAGTCCTCCGATAGGCGTACACGCAGGAGTAATTTCACTTATAAAGGTTATGTCAAAACTTAACATCGCTGAAAGAAGACTACCTCAAGATGGTCATATCTCCCTTAGAACCGCCCTTAAAGCCGTCGACGTGCGTGTTTCTATAACACCAACGGTAACAGGCGAGAAGGCTGTGTTACGTCTTCTTGATAAGGGCGATTTCGGATTTAAACTAACAACATTAGGTTTCTCAGAATACAATTTAGAAATCTTTAAGAAATGGATCAAACGACCCTATGGAATTATCATTGTATCGGGACCTACTGGTAGCGGTAAATCAACTACACTACACGCTGCTCTAAAAGAAATACAAGATATAGAAACTAATATTGTTACCGTGGAAGACCCTGTTGAATATCGACTTGAAGGTGTATGTCAGATTGAAACAAAGGAGAAAATCGGCTTAACATTCGGTGCTGCTTTGCGTTCAGTTCTTCGACAGGACCCGGACATTGTTCTCATTGGTGAGATTCGAGACGAAGAGACTGCTGACATTGCTGTTAAATTCTCACTTACAGGTCACTTAGTTTTCACTACACTTCACGCTAACGATGCTCCAGCAACGATAACACGACTTATCGATATTGGAATTCCGAGTTTCTTGGTTGGTTCATCTTTGAACTTAGTTATGGCTCAGCGACTTGCCAGAAAGATTTGTACTCACTGTAAGGTAGACTATCAGCCAACAGACGAGGAGTTAAGGGATTGCGGAATCACGAAAGAGGAAGCAGCAAAAATTAATTTTAAAATCGGTAAAGGTTGCGTACGTTGCGATAACACAGGATTCTCAGGTCGAACAGGTGTTTTCGAAATCTTGGAAGTTATGCCTTCAATTAGGAAGTTAATCTTTGAAGGTCAGAACCAGGATATTATCAGAGAGCAGGCTTTAGAAAACGGTATGCGCACACTACACGATAGTGCAATGGAAATCATGATTCAGGGCGTCACTTCAATTCGTGAGGTGATAAAGCTTACTATCGTTGATTGATGCGGAATAGATATTAGAAGATAAATGAGGTAAGAATGGCAACATTTATGTATGTTATAAAGGACAATAAAGGCGTTAAGGTCGAAGGTACCATTAAGGCTACTACTATTGACGAAGCGGTCGATAAGCTCAGTAAAGAGGGCGGAACGATTATCTCCGTTAAGAACGCAGCTGAAGGCGCTTTTAAAGGTAAATTGTCTTTATTCGAAAAAGTAATGCTTGTTATCTACAAGCTCAGAACCGGTATTTCGTTGAAATCCCTTGTGTTCTTCACAAGACAGTTAGCAACGATGTTCTCAGCCGGTTTGACGCTTGAGAAAGCAATTTCAAACCTTGAAAAAGAGGAGAAAAATAGAAGACTAAAGAAGATCTTGAAGAAGATATCAGACGATATCAAGAAAGGTTTCAGTTTGTCGGAAGCGATGGAACAACATCCAGGTGTTTTCAACAATCTGTATATCGCTCTTGTGCAGTCGGGTGAAGTTTCAGGTACACTTCATAGAGTTTTGGACAACTTGTCAGACTATCTTGAGAAGGTTGAGGATACGCGAAGAAAGGTTTGGTCAGCAATGGCTTATCCTATATTCATTGTCATCTTCTTAGGTTTCGTTGTCTGGGGTCTTTTCTATTACATCATTCCAATGTTCTCAGAAGTTTACGGCAGATTTGGAGCTGACCTACCTGCGCCTACAATGGCCGCGATAGCGGTGAGTGATTTCATTAGAGGGAATATTTTCTTCTCTTTAGTAGCACTTATAGCGATTGCATTTGGTGTGTTCCTCATCTATCTCACAGATAGAGGCCGCTATTTCTTCAACTCTTTAGTGCTCAAAATACCAGTTGTTGGTGGATTAGTCTCCAACTCAATAGTAAGTAAATTTGCTCGAACCTTTAGTATTTTGATGGCTGCGGGTGTTCCGATTATGGACACTATGGAGCTTTCAGAGAACGTTGTTCAGAACGCAGTTTTTGAAGCAGCGATAAGAAAGGCAAGAGTGATGGTTAAGGAAGGATATAGCGTTGTCGGTTCTTTCCGACGCACAGGAGTATTCCCCTCAACTCTACTTCAGTTGATTGCAACAGGTGAAGAGACAGGTGATATGGATAAACTATTAGGTAAAGCAGCTGAGTTCTATGAGAAGCTGGTTGACTCCGTTATCGACAGGTTAACCTCTCTTATTGAGCCGGTTCTGATAGTCTTGATGGCATCTATAGTAGGAACGATTATTGTCGTGATCTACTTGCCGATATTCTATCTTGGATTGGCGATCAGTGCTGGAGCTTACTAATAGCAAAAGTCATACAAACAAGATTATTTTTGAGAAAGAGCGATTATTCGCTCTTTCTCTGTTTAAGGGTGTAACTACTACATAATACAAGTAGTGTACACTGACAATACTATCAATAATGTTTGGGGGAGCAATGTTAGTAAACGGTATCCATTATGAGTCTATAGAGTATATTTCAGAAAACGATCGAGGTTACATTAGAATTTTAGATCAAAGAAAGCTTCCTTTTGAAGTAGAATTTCTTGTGTTAGATTCAATGTCAGAGGTCAACGTAGCCATAAAGGATATGGCGGTAAGGGGAGCCCCATTGATTGGCTTAGTAGCTGCATACGGCTTGCTCTTCTCACTTAGAGAATGTACGGAATCCGGATATAAAGATGAGTTAAAAGAATATGCTGCTGAGATAATATCTCAAAGACCTACCGCAGTTAACGCAGCGTATTGTGTTAACAAGACTTTAGAACGAATGTTATCTTCCACGAGATTTGAAGATTTATGGGAACAAGCACTCTTAGAAATCAAAGAGTTAACTACTGCAGAGCTTATGATAAGTCAAAAAATAGGGGCTTATGGTTTAGAGATCCTTAAAGAACTGAGCGCTAAGAAACAGAGAAAGCTAAATATTTTAACTCATTGCAATGCCGGTTGGCTCGCCTGCGTAGATCTCGGTACGGCTTTAGCACCAATCTATTTGGCAAAGGAAGCGGGAATTGATATTCACGTCTGGGTGGACGAGACACGACCTCGTAATCAAGGAGCTCGCCTCACAGCTTGGGAACTTTCAGAAAACAATATCCCCAACACAGTAATTACCGACAATGCAGGTGGCTATCTTATGCAGCAGGGTTTAGTAGACGTTGTTATAGTGGGATGTGACAGAGCGGCTATAAATGGTGATGCAGCGAACAAGATAGGGACGTATCTCAAAGCGTTAGCGGCGTACGATAATCAAATACCTTTTTATGTAGCGCTCCCTTCAACTACCATAGATTGGAATTTATCAGAGGGTGTCAAAAGCATCGAAATAGAGACTCGTGATGTATCAGAGGTAAAGTATATAGAAGGATGGGAGAACGGGCAAATCAAGAAGGTTTTGTTGACTCCAGAAGCATCTGAAGCATACAATCCTGGCTTTGACGTCACCCCTGCGAAGTATATTACAGGCTTGATAACGGAACGTGGTGTATGTGAAGCGAATGAAGAGGGGATTAAGTCATTGTTTTTAGAGCGTTTTGAAGAGGAGTAAAATGTAATGGCTGAAGGGGTAATAAAATTTAATTGTATTTGGCTTGAAGAGGGGATAGAAGTTGGTGAGAAAGAGTTATCCGAGCTCAATCATCTGCGCAACTCTCTGTTGGAGTATGATCTAATTGGTGTCGATGCTAACGGTTTCGGATATGGTAATCTTAGCGTTCGTATTGACGAGGGTAAAAGCTTTCTTGTTACAGGTTCACAAACAGCTCATATAAAAGAGCTTTCAGACAACCAGTTATCCTTAGTTACTGACTATAACATAGATATAAACGAACTATCTTGTAAAGGGATGACAAAAGCCTCTTCAGAATCTTTAACTCACGCTGCAATTTATCAAAGTTTACCGAGCGTTCGCTACGTTATACACATCCACTCTATCGATCTGTGGCAACGTCTTTTTAATATTCATCCGACCACACCTGAAAGTGCTGAATATGGTACTAAGGAGCTTGCTTTAGCGGTTGCAAAGTTGAGTAAAGAGGTAGGTAAACAGAAATTATTAGTCTTAGGCGGACATCGTGAAGGCATAATCTTTTACGGTGATAGTTACGAAGAAATTCTTGAATATACACACACTGTTATTGACAGATTACAAGCGCTTAAGTAGTTAAACTCTGTAGATTGGAGGGTATATGCACGATAAAGTTGATTTACTCATTGAGAACGGCACGCTCGTCTGTATGAACGAAACTATGGATGTTATAGATAGCGGCTGGTTGGCTATAAAAGGTAGCGAGATAGTAGCTATCGGTCGTAAGGGCGATAGCTTACCTAAAGAGACGATAATAGTCCAAAAAATTGACGCTAAAAACAAGTTGATCCTACCCGGCTTCATCAACACACATACACACATTGGGATGAGCTACTTTAAGGGTATAGCGGACGATTTGCCTTTAGACATTTGGCTCAACAATCACATCTGGCCTTTAGAAAGGAAGATGATTACCTCTGAATTTGTTTATCATTCAGCGCTTCACGGTATAGCCGAACTGATAAAAAACGGCGTAACCACCTTCAACGATATGTATTTCGAGAGTGAATTTTTGGCTAAAGCGGCGAAAGAGTCTGGCATTCGCGCAATTTTAGGTGAAGGGATAATGGACTTTCCAGCGGCAAGTCATTCCGGTGCAGAGGACTATTTGGACTACACTCAAAAGCTGATAGATATGTTTAAGGATGACGAACTTATCAATGTAGCAGTAGCGACACATTCGATCTATACCTGTTCGGAAGCCACGCTAAAAAAAGCTATCCAGTTAGCCGAAAAGAACGACGCTATGATTCACATCCATCTCGCAGAGACTGAGCAAGAGTATCAAGATTCTTTGAAAAACAACAAGAAAACCCCCACAAAGTATTTAGCCGACATAGGTTTGTTTGAACATAATGTTGTTGCGGCTCATTCAGTTTGGCTCTCGGACGATGATATTGGTGTTTTGGCCGACAAAGGTGTAAATATAGCAATCAACACCGAGAGTAATTTGAAGTTAGCCTCAGGCTTTATACCGCTCAAGAAATGCTTAGAGAACGGGGTTAATTTGACGACTGCAACCGACGGCGTTGCGAGCAATAACAACCTATCAATCATTGAAGAGCTTGGCACGACTGCAAAGGTGCACAAAGCGTTGAATTCAGACCCGAGCTTCCTTCCCGCCAAAACTATCCTCCGCTTTCCAACGATAAATGCTGCCAAGGCTATCAGGAAGGGTGATAAGTTAGGCTCTTTAGAGGTAGGGAAAAAGGGCGATCTAATAATGATTGATACCGATAATATTGAGTCTCTTCCCATTTATGACCCCTATTCCCAAATAGTTTACGCTCAAAACTCGAGCCATATCACCGATGTAATTATTAACGGTAAAATCGTTATGTTCAACAAGCAGCTCTTAACTCTTGATGAAGAGGAGTTAAAAGACCGAGCGCGTTATTATAGTAAACTGATGCGAGAGTGATGACGGTTTTTAGCAGAGAGTTAACGGGAGTAGGTCTACTCACGAGTAGCAAAGTAGACTGTTTGACCAAGATAGTCGATGAGATGGCTACAGCTGGTATAATATCGGACAAGGATGCCTTTTTAACCGACCTCTTACAGCGTGAAAGCATTTATACCACGGGTATCGGTTTAGGCATTGCCATCCCGCATTTAAGGGCTCCGGAAATAACGAGGCTGAGAAGTGCCGTTTATCTTCTTGACAGCGAGATCGATTATGAATCAGTTGATCACAAAGGGGTTAAATTAGTGATAATGTTTGCTATCCCCGCAAAGGAAATGAACGAGTATTTGAAAATAATAGGGCGAGTGACAGGTTTTCTCCGGGTGGAGGAGAACCGTAAACGAGTCTTTGCTATTGAAGATAAAGAAGAACTGTATAAACTTTTCAGAGGATTTGAAGATGAAGTATAAGAATATTACCGTTTTAATATTAATTTTAGTTGGTTTAACATCTCTTTACGGTGTTTCAGAGAACGCTGGAACCACCGGGTTCAGTTTCTTAAAGATAACCTATTCTGCACACGCCGCTGCAAAAGCTAACGCTTTTACAGGTCAAGCTGATAGAATTGAGACTCTATTCTTTAACCCTGCAGGTGTTGCAGCTATCGAAGGTAATAGCGTCTCTACAAGCTACATCAGCTATGTAAACGGCTTTCAGGGTGGCTCAGCCGCTTATGTTTTCCCCTACAACGAAGCAGTAAACCTTGGTGTGTATTCTCAGTTTTTAGGGATAAACAATATTGAGCGAACTGAAGTCGACGAGTTTAATAACTACGTGCCCGGGACTGGAACTTTTGGTGCAAACAATATTTTATTCGGTATTGCCGGTGGTATGGAGGTACACGAACTCTTAAGCGTTGGAGTAGGTTTGAAAATGATTAGGGAGTCGTTAGATGATCACTCTGCATTAGTGGTTGCAGTAGACTTAGGGCTATTACACCAAACTAATAACGAAAACTTAAAAGTAGGTGCTTCATTAAGAAACTTTGGTAAACAGTTAACCTACTATACAGACGATAAGTATGAAGAGAAGTTACCCTTAATGGGGGTGGTCGGTTTTAGCTACTCACCACAAGACAAACTCACTGCTAACTTGGATATCAATAAACCTTTTGACCAGAGCTTCAATGTTAGTGCCGGTGTAGAATACGTAGTCCATTCGATGCTGGCTTTACGAGCTGGATACAATACGAGAGGACAAAACTGGAAGCTGGGAGGAGATTATGAATATCTCTCAGGATTATCAACAGGCTTCGGATTGAACTGGAAGCAGTATACTCTCGATTATGCCATTACCTCTTATGGCGATTTAGGATTAATCAACCAAGTTTCTTTTAAGTTTGATTTTTAAGGGTAAACCTAAGAACACTGACAATCAATTTCTGACTTTACTTTCTTTTATTTCGTCAGAAATGACGACGGACGCTCTAAATTTCTTCATATGCTGGAAATACGTACTCTAAACAGTGTACTACTAACGACTTATCTTGCTTTCATCTAAGGGTTACATAAGGGGTATTACCGTAGCCGGCTCAGGTCCGGCTACGGTAATACCCCTTATCTTCTCATTAGAAGCCTATGTTCTTGTAGAACATTTTCGGATTAAGAATTAGATGAAAAATGTCATAAAAAACGTCATTTTTTTTATCAAAGTAGGTCTAATAAACTGCTCGATCTGTAAATAATGATAGACATGTTTTATAGGTTCGTTTTTATGACACCTAATGGTGCAGACTATAGTTGTCTCAATAAGGGGTTCATTTAATGGATAAAAAAGATTTTCTCTTCGAGATTGGAGTTGAAGAGTTACCTGCGAGTTATATCGCACCTGCGGTATTGGCTTTAAGCGGTTACTTTGACGAAAGTCTACGGAGTAAGAATCTAAGCTTTACACGAGTTGATCAATACTCGACGCCTCGTCGTCTAACGATAATCGTAAAAGATTTGGATGTTAAACAGCGTGACGAGATAGTAGAAAGGATCGGGCCAGCCAAAAGAGTAGCTTATAATGAGGATGGCACGTTATCCAAAGCAGGGGCTGGGTTTATAAGAGGTGCACAATGCGAAGAGGCAGATTCATTCATTGTAAACACCAGCAAAGGTGAGTATATTGCCGTCAAAAAAATGATGCTTGGAGAGCAGACAATTCACCTGCTCGAAGAGATTGCCACCGCTGCTTTGAAGAAGATAAGCTTTCCTAAAACTATGTATTGGCGCGCTAAAACAGAAAAATTTGCCCGCCCGATTAGGTGGCTTGTGGCTATCTATGGCGAGGAATTGGTAAAAGTTGAGTATAACGGAATTAAGACCGACAAAATTACTAATGGCAATGTTCTGTCAAAAACCGGTAAAGCTATCGTTATTGACACCCCGAACAGCTACTTATCAAAGTTAGAGATAGATGGCTTAGTCATCGCCGATAGAGAGAAGAGAAAAAGATCGATCGAAGATCAAATCATAAAACTTTCCACCGAAAATAATAGTAGACTCTTAAACTATAAAGAACTGTTAGAAGAGGTTACTGATATAGTCGAATATCCAACAGCTGTTTTAGCAAGCTTTAAAGAGGACTACCTGACTCTACCAAATAGACTCATTGAGGCGACCTTGGTAAAAAATCAGAAGTATTTCCCACTCTACAACGAAGATGGTGGGATGAATAGCCATTTTATATTCATCGCTAACAATCGTCCCGATTACGCTGAGAATACTAAAGAGGGGAATGAGCGGGTTGTTAAAGCCAGGTTAGATGATGCCGAGTTTTACTACAAAGAGGATAGTGCCAAAAACATTGAGTATTTCAATGAAAAGCTGAATGATATTATCTTTGCAGCAAAGCTGGGTACAGTCTATGAAAAGACAAGACGAATAATGAAGTTAGCCGCGTATATAAGTAGAGAGTTGGGACTGAGCGAAGAAACTGCTCTCGATGCGCAAAGACTGGCCGATGTCTGTAAGTTTGACCTGACCTCCTTAATGGTTGGAGAAAAAGAGTTCGCTACCCTGCAAGGTTATGTTGGACGAAACTACGCTACAGTGTGGGGCGAGAAAGAGAGTGTTGCTGTCGGTATAGAAGAACATTACTTCCCTCTCAATTCAACCCATAGTCTCCCTTCAAATGAGTGCGCAACAGTCGTGTCGATTGCAGACAAAATTGATACTCTGTGTGGTGTTTTTGGCACGGGGGTTATTCCTACCGGCTCAAACGATCCTTTTGCGCTACGTCGGGTTGCTAACGGGATAGTTAGAATATTGTTTGAAAAAGAGTTGTCGTTCAACCTGAAAGAGCTTATCGAATATGCGTATGAACTGTTTGAAGAAAAGCTTGAAAAAGACAATCAAGGTAAAGAAAATCTGCTTAACTTCTTCGACCAAAGAATCGAATGGTACCTGCAACAACAGGGTGTCGACCAAGGGGTTTGCCGTGCTGTGATGGCCGAATCAGATTATGAGTTTACTGCAATTAAATCCAAAGCAATGTTGTTGAACGAAATCAGAGATACAGGAGAATTTAAGCTGATGACCATTAGCTTTAAAAGGGTGTCCAACATCATCTCTAAAGAATCAGAGTTCCAATCTGTGGATGACTCACTCTTCATTGCGAAAGAAGAGAAAGAACTCTTTGACGCTTTAGTGAGCAAAGAGAAAATAGTTCAAGAGTTGGTAGCTGATAGAGAATATGCAAGAGTAATCGACAACTTTATGGAGATCCGTATTGAAATAGATGCCTTTTTCGATGGGGTTATGGTCAACGTCGAAGACAAAAGAGTGCGAGATAATCGCTATGCTCTTTTGAAAAGAATTAGAGAGATGTTCCTTACGATAGGGGATCTTTCATTAATAGTGTTTGATAACGAAAAATAAAATCAAGAGGAGAATCCTTATGGCAATCAAAATATCTAATCGTGCGTTAGCGTTAAAACCGTCACCTACACTTTCAGTATCTGCAAAAGCAAATGAGATGAGAGCGGCCGGAATTGATGTACTTAGTTTTAGTATAGGGGAACCTGATTTTAATACCCCAGATTACATAAAAGAAGCGGGTAAAAAAGCTATTGATGAGAACTTTACGAGATATACCGCCACACCAGGTATCCTTCCTCTTAGAGAAGCTATCTGTGAAAAATTCAGAAAAGATAATGGGCTTGAATATAAGCCGACACAAGTATTGGTCTCACCAGGCGCCAAAGCTTCTATCGCAAACGTTTTAATGGCTATTTGTGATTCACGTGACCAAGTATTCATCCCTGCACCTTATTGGGTCAGCTATCCATCACAAGTCGAAATAGCCGGAGGTATCCCCGTAATTCTGCCAACTGATGAAAGTACTGACTTTAGAATTACACCTGAACAGTTAGAAGAAGCAATCAAAGTGAGTACAACGCCAAAAGCACTTATCTTATGTAGCCCTTCAAATCCAACCGGTTCAGTATACTCCGAAGAAGAGTTGAGAAAGATAGGTGAGGTTTGTGTTAAATATAACCTAATAATTATTTCTGACGAAATATACGAAGAGCTTGTTTTTGGCGATGCTAAACACGTTTCAATCGCTTCTCTGTCACCAGAGCTTAAAGAGCTTACAGTCGTAATCAATGGCGTTTCGAAAGGGTACGCAATGACCGGATGGCGCTTAGGGTATGCAGCAGGTAGCCAAGAGATTATTAGTAGAGCTACCAGAATTCAAGAACATACAACTTCAAACGTATGCTCGATCAGCCAGAAAGCCTCTTTGGCAGCTTTAACAGAAGATGATGGCTCTATTGAGAAGATGAGAGTAGAGTTTGAAAAAAGAAGAGATTATTTGGTTGATGCGTTGAACGAAATCCCGAATGTCACCTGCCTTAAACCAGAAGGTGCTTTCTATACGATGCCAAATATTTCTTACTATATAAAAAATAATAACCGTGGAATCAAGGACTCAGTAGGCCTTTGCGAGTACTTGTTGGAAAATAATCGCATAGCTTTAGTGCCCGGCTTGGCTTTTGGAGTTGACGATTTCGTAAGGTTTTCTTATGCGACAAGTATGGAAAATCTTATTGAAGGGGTCAAAAGACTTAAAGAGGGCTTGTTAGCTTTAATCTAACGAGGAACAAAGATTGAAGATCCTGGATGAAGAGATTCGAAGAAGTTCAGAAGAGAAGAGAAGAAGAAAGAGTAGCCAATGGTCTAACTGGCTTGTTAAACTGCTCCTTCTCGTCTTGGTTATCTATCTGATTAAGAGCTCAGCTGTGATAAGATTCAAAGTTGTTGCCGATTTCTTTAAACCAGTGAATCAAACTGAACAAAAAGATATAAGGAGCGAGTAAATTGGATTATAAAAAATCCGGCGTGGATATTGAGGCAGGGAATGAAGCCGTCTCAAAGATTAAGACATTAGTTAAACAAACATTTAATAAAAACGTCTTAGCTGATTTAGGAGGCTTTGGAGGCCTATTCTCGTTCGATATGTCCGAATGGGATAAGCCGGTTCTTGTCTCCAGTACCGATGGAGTTGGAACTAAACTTATCGTTGCGTTTCAAGCTGGTGTTTATGATACAGTAGGAGAAGACCTCGTCAACCACTGTGTGAACGATATCTTCGTCCAAGGGGCTAAACCTCTCTTTTTCTTAGACTATATTGGTATAAGTAGAGTGGTGCCCGCTCGCATCGAATCAATTATCGAAGGAATGGTCAGAGGTTGTATGGAAAATGAGCTCGCCTTAGTCGGCGGAGAAATGGCTGAAATGCCCGATATATACAAAGATGAGGATTTTGATCTGGTCGGAACTATCATCGGTTGCGTAGAACGAGATAAAATTATCAACGGCGCCGAAGTTAGACCTAATGACGTCATCATAGGGTATAAATCGTCTGGACTACACACAAACGGCTACACCTTAGCGAGAAAAGTTCTGTTCGATAAGATTGGACTTAAAGTAGATAGCTATGTGGAAGAGCTCGGAAGCACTGTAGGAGAAGCGCTACTTAAAGTTCATCGTTCTTACTATAAAATGCTCCGCGAATATGCAACCCCAGAAATTATACACGGTATGGCGCATATAACAGGTGGCGGTATCCCTGGTAACCTATCCAGGATTATGCCAAATAATTGCATCGCCGAAATAAATTGTGATAAATGGGAAATACCTCCACTCTTTGAGTTGATCCAAAAAGGTGGAGGTATTGCCTTAGAAGAAATGTACAGAGCTTTCAATATGGGAATCGGGTACATAGTAGTAGCCCCGGAAACAGTAGCTGATGAATTGTTGGGAGTTGATGCAGAAGCTGTCGTCATTGGTCGAATTAGAGAGAAAAAAGGAGAAAGTCTCAGCGTAGAGATGAAATACTGATAACTATGGAATGGAGAATACTTGTTACCGGTAGGGAACACCCTTATATGAATATGGCTATCGATGATGCTATCTATCAAGGGGTGACTAACGGTGAGTCACCACCAACTATCAGATTCTATGACTGGGAGCCAGCGGCATTCTCGTGTGGATATAACCAAAATTTTGAGAATGAGTTAGACCTGAAAATGGTCGAAAATTCAGAATACCTCTACGTGAGACGACAAACAGGCGGTAGACTCGTGCTTCACGAAGATGAGGTTACCTATGCAGTTATATCAAAATTGACCGATACTATGGAAGGTGGAATTTCAGATACTTATCTACGTATTTCTAAAGCGCTACTCGCCGGATTGAAAAAACTTGGAGTGGACGCAGATATGGAGCGGGAAATGCTGAGTTCTAATGAACAAAAACAGCTGGGAAATCCCTGCTTTACCAGTAGCTCTAAGTACGAAATTAACTACAAAAGAAAAAAAATGATTGGCAGCGCACAGACAAGAAATAATCTGGCATTTCTCCAACACGGCTCAATTTTGAGAGAAAAAAATCAGGTGGCCGTTGCTAAATATATGCCGTCACTCACTGAGGATGAGAGATTGCGAGTGGCGAGTATGTTGGAAAGAAGAACTATTTCTTTGGAGTCGATCCTGCAAAGAAAGTTGACCTTTTTAGAGGTTGTGGAAAAACTGATAGAAGGGTTTCAAGAAGAATGGGTTGAGGAAACTTTCTTTTTTGCCGACGAGCTACTTGAAAAAGAACGTGAGTTGGCAGTTTACTTGGAAAGAGAGAAGTATTCAACCGATAATTGGAACATAAAAAAGAGAGTAATAGAGAAAAAAGATTTGACATAGATATCATAGTGTATTGATGTTGAATGAGGAAGTAGTTATTTATGAATGACAATAGATTAAGGGAGGAGTTTTAATGGAGAGAAGAGTTGTATTCACCATTGTTTTCCTGATCTTCTCAATAGGGATGATTTTTGCTCAAACTACTGGGAGACTTGCCGGTAGAGTAAGGGATACAGATGGCAAGCCAGTACCATACGCAAATGTAATTTTGGCTGATACAAACCCAGTTCTCGGAGTGATGGCTAAGGAAGACGGTACGTACATATTAATTAATATACCCGTCGGATCTTATGACGTCGTGTGTCAACATATAGGCTATAAGCCTTCAAGGTATAATGGCCAAAGAATTAATGTTAACGAAACAGCTACTCTAAACATAGTTATTGCAAGAGATGCTGTTGAAATCGAAGGATTAGTCTTTACCGCACGAAAAGATCCTATCGACCCCGGTAAAACAGGTACGTCAAAGACAATTACCCAGGAAGCTATGGAAAATTTTGCCGTGGATAACCTCGAAGGTATCATAGCCCTGCAAGCAGGAGCTGTGCAAGTAGGTGGTGACCTACATATCCGAGGAGGACGCTCAAACGAAGTAGTCTATACTATCGACGGTATGTCAGTCTCTGACCCTGTTGACGGTGGAACAGCTATGACTATCGACAGAAATGCTGTCGCGGATATGGTTGTTATGACCGGTGGATTTACCGCTGAATACGGTAATGCTCAGTCAGGTATAGTTAACATTGTTACACGAGACGGTGGATGTGTCTATTCCGGTAGTGTTGAAGCTATTTCTGATCACCTTATAACTAAAGCGTCTAACTCTGATGAGTTGAAAATGACTCTTGGTGGACCAGTCTTACCGTTTATTCAGTCAGACCTTAAATGTAGATTCACTTTCTTTATCAACGCCGCTGCCTTGTGGCACGACTCCAGATATCGAGACTTTTACATTTCCGATCCGAATGAAGACTTAGTAAACTTAGTTACCAGATACCCAAGAAAGAATCCATACCTCGATAGAGATTCCTTCTGGATTTTTGATACCGAAGAACGAAACTTTAACACCTATAACGCAAACGTAAAACTTACTTATAAACATAACCCGAGACAAACCGTTTCGTTTGCCTATAGAACAGATATCTCAAGAATGAATCCATATGCGCATGCCTGGCGCTACGCATTGGAACATTATGCCTTCGTTGAAGAAAATATGGACCAATATATGTTTACCTACGACCACCTGATTAATCCACAAATGAACGTCAAAGTCAAAGGTAGCTGGTTTAGAAAAGATAGAAACGAAGGACCTAACGGTATCGATAGAAATGATTTCTATAAACTCGATCCAACTTATGAATATAGCGCTGATAACTACGTCAGCCATAGAGATGGTATCTGGGCTTTAGACTCATCGCAAAATGGGGTTATTGATGATCCATCCTTCGGTTATGTTGGCTCTAACTACTGGGCTTATAGAGTTTACGGTAGCGACAGAGAAAGAAGTATACCAGGATTTACACCGCCAGGAAGCTATTGGTCAAGATTTATCGACGATAGAACTACTACTATGACACTTCGAACTGACTTCGAATACCAGTTGGATATGATTAATAATATTAAAACAGGATTTGAAATTACCCATCACGAGATCGTTAAAGATCGACTCTTTAACCCACAAAGAGAAGATATGTTGAGACTCGAAAGATATCTCGAAAAACATGGCGTAGTAGAAGATGTTATCAAAATATATGATACCGATGACCCAGACTTAGTAGTCGACTCACTTATCGTCTATACACAGCAAAGTCGTTACGATGCTATTAAAGAATCGTCCGGACGTACCGACGGTTATAAAGCTACCCCCTTGCAAGGTGCATACTACCTGCAAGATAGATTGCAGTTTGAAGGTATGATCGCTAATATCGGTATGAGATTTGACTTCTGGTACCTCGGCGATGACTACCTCATCAGACAAGAAGATGGCTCTTATGAAAGAGTCGGCTGGGAAGAAATTACTGAAGAGAAAGTTAAAAAGTTTAGAGTGATGGTCTCACCTCGAGTCGGTGTGTCACACCCAATCTCAGATAAAGCTGTGATCCACTTCGCTTATAACTATCAAAACCAAATACCACAAATGCAGTATATATTCACTACCGCTACACCTATCGATGCAGTTCTTAGCCAAGAAAGTATCGACGTCGGTAACCCAAACCTCGAACCACAGATCACTGTTACATATGAGGTTGGATTACAAAGACAACTCGCGGAAGACTATATGATGGATATTACCGCTTATTATAAAAATATCTATAACTACGTTAGCCTTAAAGAAATGATCGACCCTGAAGATGATAACATTAAATGGTATCAGTATATCTCTAACGACTACGGTAGCGCGAGAGGTGTCGATATTACCTTGCAAAGAATGCTCTCAAACTTCATCGCAGGTTCAGTCTCATACTCGTTCGCTTGGGCTCAAGGTAACCACTCAGGGCTTACAAGAAGTGACGAAACTAAAAACTTGAGAGAGTTTGCACTCGACTGGGATACAAGACACTCAGCTAACCTGAATCTTGAATTCCGTATCGGACGTGACGAAGAATGGTGGGTTCCATTTACCGATTATATATTCCCACTCGATGACCTGTCGATAAACCTCATCTACTCGATTTCATCTGGACTTCCATATACTCCAGTGAACGAAGAGGGTACACAAGCACTTGATACTAACAGTAGAAGTATGCCACACACATCATCGGCTAACTTGAGACTTACAAAAAATATCCGCTTAGGTCAAAAACAAAACATCAGACTGTTTGGTAGTGTAAACAACCTGTTTGACAAGAGAAACGTTAACTGGGTATACCCGAAAACGGGTAAGCCAGACGATACCGGTGAAGATATAAGCGAACCTAACTCAAACTATACCTTTGATGAGGTACGACACAATTACACTCAATATATCAAAGACCCATCAGCTTATAGCTCCGGAAGAACATACTCATTCGGTATCTCCTATAACTGGTAAGTGGGACTGTGATTAATATAAGACAATATATTCAATAATGGAGGAATAGAGGAAATGCTTAGTAGGAATAAGAAAAGTTTTATAGTGCTGTTTATGCTACTAATAATGCTGGGAACTTTAGTTGCACAAGAAGATGTAGCTCCTGCTGTTGAAGAAGGACAAGCAGTTCAAGTAGTTGAGGATGTCTTTGAAGACATTGATGCCGATATGAGCTCACTTGAACTATTGGCGAGAAAAATCGTCGGCAGTGGATTAGTTGACATATTTATCCAAGGTGGATTCACAATGTGGCCAATCCTTATCTTAGCACTCTGGGGTTTGGCAACCATTATATGGAAATTAGTCGCCCTTAGTTATGCTAAAATCAATATCAATGACTTGCTCGATAAGATTATCCCGCTCGTTGAAAAAAAGAACTACGTAGAAGCTGCTAAAATTTGTGAAGAGACTCGAGGTCCAGTGGCAACTATCCTACACCTCTCCCTCTTAAAAGCTGACTTAGGAGTAGACGCTGTAGAAAAAGCTATTGAGTCTGCAGCTGCACTTGAGCTCTCATACTTAGATAAGGGATTTGTTCCCCTCTCGACAGTTATTACACTTGCTCCGATGTTTGGTTTCTTTGGTACTGTTGTTGGTATGATCGCCGCTTTCGACGCTATTGCTAAAGCAGGTGAAGTTGAGCCGACTATCGTGGCATCAGGTATTAAAATCGCTTTGATTACAACAGCTGCAGGACTCGCAGTTGCTATGCCTATACAGTTCTTCAATAACGTATTCTTAAGCATGGTCGATGGATTAGTTATCGATATGCAAAAAGCAACAGAGAAATTGGTGGAGACCCTCGTTAAAACAAAGCAGGGGGAATAAATGAAAATTCGTAGGAAGAAAAAAGTACTCGGCGAAATTCCGACATCTTCGACGTCGGATATTGCTTTCTTGCTTTTAGTATTCTTCTTAACGACCACTAAATTTGATGTTAAGCAAGGACTTGGCTTAGTGTTGCCACCCCCTTCTCAAGAATCAGCGAAAAGAGTGAGATTGCAAGAGGATAACATCGTTCGCGTACTTGTTAATAGAGATGGACGAGTCGCTTTGGATGAGGAAGAACTATCTTATCATGAATTGGAAAATAGAATCAGAGTGATGGTGAGAGAAAATCCCGATTTAGTAATATCGTTAAGAACAGATAGACAAAGCAGATACCGATATATGGTTGAAGCATTAGACAGACTCCGCTCAGCCGGAGCTGAAAAAATATCACTGTCAACAAATTAAAAAGGGAGGTTAGAATGGCTAAAATTCAAGGTAAAACTAAACCATCTACAGCTATCCCGAATGCGTCGATGTCAGATATTGCGTTCCTGTTGCTGATATTTTTTATGGTTTCAACTGTGTTCGTTAAAGAAAGAGGGTTGAAAGTCATCCTCCCGCAAGGTAAAAGTATTGAAAAAATACCGAGGAAGACTGCTACAACCATCTATGTTGACAGAAGCGGAGTTATCTCTATAGATGACTTTATGGTTGAGATCCCGATGGTAAGAGATATTATGATTCGTAAACTATACGATGATTTTAATACAATAGCCAGCTTTAGATCAGATCGAGATACTGACTACGGTACAATGTCAGATATTCTCAATCAGCTCAGAGAAGCTAATGCACTTCGCGTCTCGTTTGAAGCAAAGATGAAAAGATAGCGGAGGTAGGAATGAACGGAAAAAAACATATAGATTGGAAAGACGTTGCGAACGGATATTATGAGAAAGCTTGGAGCCTCTCTATCCTTGTAGCGCTATTCGTATTCCTCGTTTCTCCAAAAGTGGAAATTAAACCTTTGGTTAGTGAAATTAAAATAACCGAAGCAATAGAAATACCACCAGAGATTAGAGAAAGAATAGAGCCCCCTACCGAATTAGCTAAGCCAATTGTCGAAATTATAATCGACTCTGACTTTTCTGAAGGCGATGATGACGAAATGGAGATTATCTCAACAATAGAAACTACTACACTTGACCCTTATGAGGTGATTGCTGCCCCACCCCAAACTATGGGTACCACTGACCGTTTCACTATATATGATGAAGCGCCTCAAGCTATTAAGAGGGTACAACCAAACTATCCGCAGTTTGCTAAAAGAAGTGGGATCCAAGGTCAAGTACTCCTCGAAGTAGAAGTGTTCACAGATGGAACAGTAGGAGCAGTTAACGTATTAAAATCACTTATGGCTGGACCTGGCGGTCTCGATGAAGAAGCTATTAAAGCTGTTAGACAGTGGGAGTTTATCCCAGCTAAAAGCCAAGGCCATCCTGTGGCAGTATGGGTTAGATTCCCGATAGACTTCTATCTGGAATAGGTTTATAATTATGAAGTTAAATAAAAACATTATATCTTCTATGAGTATGTCTCAACATACTATACATACTCTGACGATTATATGGAGGAGAAAATAGTATGAGTTTTAAGAAATATACTGTTCTTCTCGCTACTTTGTTGCTATTAGCCTTCGCGGCAAATATTTTTGCAGCAGCAGTGGAGCAGGATGATTCAGTTAAATTAATGGATATTTCTAAAAATCATGACGTTGGAAATATTTGGCTAAGAGTAAGTAACTTCGGATTTTTCGGCTCCGGTAATAACAGACCAATGTGGCCTTCCCTTGAGTATCCAGGTGGAAGTGGTATAGACTATCTATATCAAGGTGCCCTTTGGTTCGGTGCCAAAAAAATTAGGCGTGACGCTCAAGGTCGCAAACTATTCTGGAATCCCAGTTTAGAAGACGCAAAGAAAAATAATGATCCAAGCCAAGTAATTGCAGAAGGATCTAAAGATTATGATCCACTAATTCACAAAGAATTGGTCGTTGATACTCTTGTTACAGTTGGTTTTGATGGGGACGCACCATTATATGAGTTCTTACCCGCGTATAACCCTTTGGAAACTAATGCGCTCGGAACTCAATACACCGAGTTTAACCTTTATGACAAGATAATGACTCAGTCAATCAGGACACAAAGAGCAGGTGTTGACGATGATGGTGACGGTCTTATTGATGAAGATCCTATCGGAATGGCTTTCCCATTCAGAGCTGCAAGTGAGTTACCTGATGGATTAGCTATGTTCGGCAACACTTTTCTTCACGCTCACGATCCAATTATCCAAAGCAAAGTTATCGAAGACAATATAGATATCTGGTTTCCACTTGGTTTCACTGACTTAGGTCAGGATCCTTCAGGGAAAAAATATAACTATACAATGCCAACAGACGACGATGGTGACGGCCTTGTAGATGAAGACGGAGCTCCTGTATCCGAACAAGATCATATTTCATACTACTATGATTTCAGTCCATTTGGAACACCGGGACGTAGAAACTGGGGTATGTCTGCATCGGGATACGAGCATGTTCCATTGAATGTGATGGTAAGGCAGCTCAGTTATCAATGGAGTTATGAATATATTAAGAACCTCGTCTATGTTGAGTTTAATATCACAAATATGAACCAGTACGACTCATTATTTGACTGTACAATGGCGATATATATGGACTGCGACGTCGGTCCACAGGCTTGGGATGATGACACTCGTTCATTAGATGACGTTAGTGGTTATGTTGCTGGTAGTGGGTACGAATTTGCTTATACGAGAGACTTTGATGGAGACGGTGGTTTAACACCGGGCTGGATAGGTGCTCGTGTTTGTACTCCTGACCCAGAGCAGCTTGATTTCGCATGTTGGACTTGGAAACGTGGATCAGGTCCAGATGATAGAAGTCCGAGAAGTTTAACACCGAGACCAGGTAAGAAGACTGCGAATGAGAAATACTGGTTGATGACCGGCAGAAACCCGAATCCAGACTCTTATCAAGCTTTGAGACCTGAAGGGTGGACTCCCGATATGAATCCGCACTATGAGGAGCCAGAAGCTAACGATACAAGATTCCTCTTTGCTTTCTATGGTGATATGCAAGGTATGTCGAATCCAACTGATACTTCGTGGAACCTGGCGCCAGGTAGAACGATGAAGATAGTTGTGGCTGTATTCCCTGGCGAAAGTTTAGAAGAGCTTAAAGAGAGTGCAGTGTGGGCAAAAGATATTTACGGTGAAGCTCAGACTTTAGAAACTGTGATTCTTCCTGATATCAATCCTCACTACATTGCTCCTGAACCACCAGTAATACCAAAAATGTACTCCAAGTTAGCACCAAGTGGCAATGAAATAGAAGTTTATTGGGATAATAGAGCAGAATTTAGCTTAGACAGAATGGTTGTATCAACAGACCGTATCGGTTGGCAGACACACGACGCGAGTATACCGAACAGTTATGTTCCAAACTATCCATTCGGTATTCCAGAAGACGAGTGGCCAGACGAGTTTAAGCCACCTGTAAATATTGAAGATCTCAATGCTAACGCTATTGTTAACCCTTGGGTTGGCGATAGACTTAGACATGACTTCCAAGGCTATTCCTTATATGGAAGGTCTGGCACAGGTACTCAAGACAACTGGATGCTTATAAATAAATGGGATAAAGTAGATACCTCATTAGACTTAGAAGACTATGATGCAGGTATGGTCCCATCAGCTGACCTTTATCTTGATTACGGTGGATACCTTGGTATTGACAAAGGATTGCCGAACGAGAGAGCTGCAACCGATGAAGATACAGACTACTATTACTTAGACGAGTTCTATCAACTGAGTAAGATTAAATCAGGTCAAACAATATATGGACACCACTTATATAACTCGAAAAACTATACATTAGCTGAGCTTGATGACATTGTCGGAAAGGGATTCACTTTTGAAGAAGAAGCATTGCTATTCAAGAATCCAGATTTAGATCCTACAGTCTACTTAGAGCTCTATGATGATTCATTTATACCGCTTCCAGGTCACGCAGGCCAATGGGCCTTTAACGGTAGAAAGCCTGAAGATCTTGAAGGTTTACGAAGAGATAGATTATCGAGAAGGTATTACAGAGAATCGATTATGCACCCACCAAAAGGCATTGAATATTACATAGCTGTCACAGCTTGGGATAGAGGAATGCCAGATAGAGGTTTAGAGCCTCTTGAATCGGGTAGAGATGCTGACGCTAATATGAAAGTATTGTTCCCAGGCCCATCAGCTCAGTCTAAGATGGACAACATTTATGTTGTACCGAACCCATATTTTGGGCTTAGCAAGTTTGACGGTCGTAGAGAAGGTGATATGAAGGGTGATAGAAGTAAGAGAATCTGGTTTGTTAACTTACCAGAGAGAGCTACTATCAATATTTATACACTTGCTGGTGACTTAGTGGATACAATTGAACATTACGGCAGCAAGCAGGAAGACATTATCACTATTAGTAGAGCAGCCAGACACGGGCTCACTGCCAGCGGTATGGCTTCTTGGGATGTATTATCACGTCATAGTCAAATTTTAGCTCCCGGAGTTTACTTGTATTCCGTTAAGGATCATAAGACTGGTGAGACTAAAGTAGATAAATTTGTCATAATTCAGTAAGGAGGAAAAGTGAGGAAACTATACATAATAATAGCTGCTATCGCTTTAATTCCTTGTCTTATGTTCGGAGAGATCTTTCCTAAGACAGGAACTGCTGGTTTGCAGTTCCTGAAACTTGGGGTAGATGCACGAGCTATTGGGATGGGAGAAGCATACACCGCAGTATCTGACGATATATCTTCAGTATATTGGAACCCTGCAGGTTTAGCTCTGTCGAAGGGTGACCAAGTGTTATTCTCTCATACTAATTGGTTTGCGAACATTAACCACGAATATGTAGCCGCATCAAAGAAGACTGACCTTGGATTCTTTGCGATTAGTGCTTCTTTTCTTCACACAGACCAGATGGACATCACAACAGAAGAGGTTTTTGGACCTACTGGTGAGACATTTAGTCCATACGACTTAGCCTTAGGTTTAACCTATGCAAGTAAGTTCACTGACCGTTTTGCTTTCGGTTTAACTGGAAAGTATTTAAGGGAGAACTTAGGTTGGGAAGCACAGCATACGATTAACGGTTATTCAATTGATGTAGGTTCGACTTATAACACAGGTTGGAAAAACCTTATAATCGGTATGGCTCTGAGCAACTTTGGCCCAGATATGAAGTATACTATCGATAATGATGGTGACGGATTGTTTGATGAAGATCCTTTCGATCTCATTGATAACGACGGCGATGGTTTAGTGGATGAAGACAGGGAAGAATATACATTTAAAGTTCCGTTAAACTTCTCGCTTGGAATAGCAATGGATCTTTATCGTAATGATAACAGTTCTTTGATTGCTTCTGTGCAATTAGACAACTGTGTGGACAGAGAAGAGACTTGGAACCTTGGTGCTGAGTACAAAATAGGTACATTTGCCTTGCGTGGTGGTTATCAGTTTAATTACGACGTAGCAGATTTATCTTTAGGGTTAGGATGGAGAATACCTACAAGCTTCGCTATTTTCGACATTGACTATGCATACACAAGAATGGGCGATCTTGAAGAGAGTGGTTTACTATCAAAGGCTCAAAGGCTTTCACTGAAAATTACATATTAAATAGCTTAATTTAAAACAAAAGGAGATTTGTATGAAAAGATACTTGATTTTGACCTGCATCATTCTATCAGTAGCAACTCTGATGTTTGCTGACTTAATGGTGCCAACAAACTTGATGAAGGAAGCGAAAGCTGACCTCGAGTATGTATTACCAAACAAAACTGGAAACAATGCTCGAGAGGATAATTATTCATTTAACGTACCACCGATGACTTTACTTAACACATTCTACGACTATTTCCCAGGTGGTTATGAATCTATTCCAATTAGAGTACAACCTTCGCCAGTAGGCGGTTTTGAAGGTGGCGGCGTTTATATTGCATTCCAAGCTACCCCAATTTCCGGTGGCGTAAGAAAAGTATATTACACTTATATTTTAGATGGTCAACTCTTGAACCCACCAGCACTTCCTGACCTTACAGGAACAAACGCACAAGGCTTCCCAGGCATTGATATTGACTGGGTAACCGGTGATCCATTCTTATCTTGGCACACCCCTTCACCAGGCAACGCAGACGTATTCCACTGCCCATTTAACTTTGACCAATACAGCATGATTGGTACACCAGGTCTTTGGAACGAAGCTTATGGCGTAATAAACAACCCATACACAGTTAACGGCGAAGCAGGCCAAGAATTTATTTGGCCATCAGTTTTTGTAGGCCCATCACCAACAGAGGGGATGAGAAGAGTTTATGTAGTCGGTAAAAACCAAGCTCAAAACGCATTTGATCATCCATGTGAGAACTCATTGATAGCATTTGCTGACTTCTCCGATTCAGGCGATCTTGCATTTTACGACGAATCAATGTGGACATACGTTACTGTCCCACAAATGGATCAGTGGAGAAACGAAGACATTAGACCATTCCGTTCGACTATAGTATCGAAAAAAACTGGTAACATCGCGGTAGTAGGTCACACATCTAACTTAGCAGAAGGTTCTGGAGCTTTTGATCCAAACAGTTTCTTATTTGTCATTGAAAACGATAACTATGGCGAAGGCGAGTGGACAATGTGGACAGCGGACCCAACAATCAAAGTTGAAAATCCAAACGACTATTTCTTTGATGATGAAGCTAACGCTCCTTACAAAGATATGCGTTACGGTCCTTATGTTAACAGACATAACGCAACTGTTGACGATCAAGGTAGTTATCACTTCTTAGCTAACTACACTTTATCAACTGAAGGTAATACTTGGTATCCAAACCTGACAACAGTTAAGCACGTCAAATTTGATAGAAGATACGACAAGTTTGTTGTCAACGACGTCTATCCTCAGAAACCTGGTGAGCGCTATGTTCCATGGGATTACGATGAAAATGGTGAAGTTATTACGAACGAAGAAGGAAACGTTTTAGCTAACTCAAGTTTCCCATATTATTATTGGGATGCTGATGCTGTTTTCCACGAAAACTATTATCGCATTATATCCGATGGACCATTTATGGTTGCTCTTTTCCAAGAGAGTTTAATGTCGAGATTCTTTAACGAATTTAATGCTGAAGATTTCGCAGAATGGGCAAGTGTTCCAGAAACTTATCTTTACGTTTCAAGAGACTATGGTAGATCATGGTCAGAGGATCCAATTATTCTTAACTCGATTGATACTCCAGAATTAGCTGGTACTGTTCCGGTATACTGGTATATGGCTGACAACATTGAGATGCTTGATGATGATTGGGGTAGAATCCACTTACTCTTCTTAGACGACAACGACTACGGCTCATATATTCAAGAGAACAGTCCTATAAACTCCGGTGGTACCTTAATGTACACCTCACTCGACTTGAACTTCAGTATTGCACGTGACTCAGCTGAAGAGGTTGCTATTGCTCCTACTAAGATGTCTCTCTCACAGAACTATCCAAACCCATTCAACCCAGAGACTACTATCAGCTTTGCAATCGACCAGCCGATGAATGTATCCCTTGAAGTTTACAACGTAAAAGGTCAGCTGATCAAAACTTTATTTGACGGCAGCAAAGCTTCAGGCGAGCACAGAGTAGTATGGAACGGCCGTGACAACTCCAACAACGAAGTTGCCAGTGGTCTTTACTTCTACAAGCTTTCAACTGAGAAGCACACTGAAATGAAGAAAATGTTACTCGTTAAATAAGCGAGTCCTCTTCAAAAGAATAATATCTATTGAGCGGGGCGGGTCTGTCTTGCCCCGTTTCTATATAGAATCTTCATCTCTGGTAGGGGTTGAAGATAAAAAGAGAACGTTAAACAAGTGTTAGTTAAGTTATGACAATTAGATGTCAGGGGATGTTTGAAGCGGTCATACTGCGAGGATATTTTCTGTTGACTAAATCATTTGGATTTGATAGTTGCTAACCGTTGATTGGTGGCATAGTAATTGTCATATACTTAGGAGGAAATTTATGCTGAGTTTTAAGAAATGGTTGTATATTACAGCTCTTTTAGTAGCTGCAATATCCATCCTGCTGACTGGTTGCGGCAAAGAGGGGTCGATTACCTTTCTTAAGAAGCCGACAGTCATTATTACCTCGTATGAAGGGGTAGAAGATACGGATGAAATAATTGATCCTTATTACTACCAAAACAAAATCTACTGGCGTGGTATTTCCGAAGGTGGGGTAGTTACCGGTTATGCATATCGCGTATTAGACTTAGATGGCAAGCCAGTCGATTTACCAAGAACTTACACCGATGAAGAGGGTTGGATCTATCATTATAAACCAGGTGCAGATCAAGCAATACCAATGGATGAGACTGATTCTAAATCGATCTGGACTACCAAAGTGTTCGATACAATCCATTTCCCTGCTACTGTCAACGGTGATAGTACGAGCGTAACAAGTGTTTTTGAAATAAAATGTAAAGATCATCGTGAACAAGAGAGTGATGTTGTAAAAAAATATTTCAACGTAGTATCTCACGTTCCTGATGTTGATATAATCTTCTCAGACCGCTTTAGACCGTTAGCCGCTGCTGTGGATCCAGATAACCCACATTATGCAACAACCGGTCTCGGTTTCGAAGTGGAGTTTGAAATTGCTGAAAATACCCCTTACATCTCTCCACCAAACCCAGCCAACTATTTTAAGTTCTACGTCGAAGAGCGAGACATTGCTACAGGAGACCTCATATCCCGTATGCCAGAAGAGGGCGGATGGTACGAAACTAAGGGTCAGAAAAATGTACGTAGAGCTTGGTTGGCTATGCGTGAAGACGATAAAAAGGACTTCCCAGGTCGTGACGATGTTTTCACAGTTCTCGCTCCCAATAAGTTTGAGAGCGATAATTATAAGACTCCAGAGACAGAGACTCGTCTCATATTTAAAGCCGTTAATATGGCTGGAGTTCACTCTGTAGAAAGAACTGCTAAGTTTAGCGTATTTGACAAATTTAGACCAAAAGTACTTATCTACGGTAACATCACTTACGTCTTAGGTGGCAATCACTTTACTTTCTACAAAGACGAAGAAGTTACTCGACCGATACCAGAGGTTGATACACCTGAAGGGACACAGTTTGGTCTTCCATTCTTTGTTAACAAGGACGGTGTATTTTCTGCTTTATGGAGCGATGACTTAAAAGTTTATCTCCGTTGGGGTTGGAAGGGTCAATATGATGAAGATAACCCAAACAAAAGTTTAATCAACGAAGTACACGACTATCGTGACGGAGTAGAAATAGACTATCTTGGCACAATCAAAGCTTTTGACCTCAGATTAGGTGGAAAACCTTTCCACTATCCACCACTTCAAAGTGATCCTGAATATCAGACTAAATACTTATACAGGGATAGCGAAGGTAGAGAGTGGCTTAGGGTTCCAAGACATCACGAGATCGATACAAGAGTCCTTTTAACTACTTTAGAGCCTGGCAACCATACATTCGAAGTTAGAGTGCTTGACTCTCAGAACAGAACTTCTGAAATTGAGGAATTTAGCTTCAATATTCAGCGACCAGTCCCAAGAGAAGAAAAGCAAGGAATCTTAATCGTCGACAATGATTCCTATCCAGTCACCGGTCCAACCGCTTTAGATGCAGCTACTAACGAATTCTATGAAGAAATATTTGCAGGCTTTAGCGGTAAAGTCGAAACAATCGACAGATTGACTATTAGAAACAATCATTGGGATAGCAAATTGCACTCTGATCAGGTTGAAAACGTTATCTCAACAACCGACTTAGAGCCATACCGCTTAGTCATCTGGCATTCAGACCATCTGACACTTGCTGGTGGTCCTGATAACTCAAACTTCCACCTCGACTTAGAGGCCATTAACCTCTATTTGCAAGGAAATAATGGAACGGGTGGCGGTAATATGATTCTGAGTGCTGGCCAAAACTTAAAGTATATGCACGAATTCTATATCAGCGGAACGTTCGCGCTTCCACTTACACGTCATCCAAACGTGGCGCTCCAAAGATATTTCGGGCTCCCATACTTCGAGAGAGATACAATTGATAGACTCTCAGTAGCCTTTACTGCAAACACTTTCTTCTTAGGTGCTAAACCAGTTGGAAACGGATACCCTGAGATTAACCTTAACTTAGACTTTCATCCAGTAGTCAAAGCAAGAGGTGCCCTCGGAGCAGTAGCTTTCTTCGATGAAGAAAAACTGAATAACACCGTGACCAGCGTAGTCTACAGAATGAAGACAACTGAGCAAGGTGAGGAAGAGTACGCAGATAAAGCAGTCGCAATCAGAACTAAAACAGCCAGAAATACCACTTGGATCTTTGGCTTCCCACTCTCCTATATGGAGAAAGATGATGTTAAGAATCTTATGGACGAAATTATCAGAGAACTCTGGTAAGAAACGACACATAAGAAGTAAATAATAAAAAGAAGGAGGTACTGCCTGGTGCCTCCTTTTTTATTAAATAGGATAATATTCAGGCTAAACAACGCTTTATAGGTCGAAAAATGAAAAAGTTATATCTAATAGACGGAACAGCTCTTATCTATCGTTCATTTTATGCTTTTATTCGTAACCCTTTGAGAAATAGGGCTGGGGAAAACACAAGTGCCATCTTTGGTGTAATAAACTCCTTTTTGAAGCTTTTGCAAGACCAACAGGTTGAGTATGCTATTATCTCCTTTGACCTCAAAGAAGAGACGTTTAGACACCAAATCGACGAAAGCTATAAGGCTAATAGACCACCAGCCCCTGATGAGCTGGTTTCTCAAATCGAACCGGTAAAAGAATTCTTCAAAACTATTAAAATACCGGAAATCTCGATAGCCGGCTATGAAGCGGATGATATTCTCGGCACACTATCCAAAAGATACGAAGATAAATTTGAAGTCATTCTTGTTACGGGTGACAAAGATTTCTCACAGCTATTAGGGGGTAAAGTTCGTATTTACGATCCATTCGGTGAAAAGTATGTTACGGCAGAGACAGTTAAAGAAAAATATGGCGTGACCCCTGAGCAATTTATCGATTATTTAGCGTTAGTAGGTGATACTTCGGACAATATTCCCGGTGTAAGAGGGGTAGGTCCGAAGACTGCAGCCCCCTTATTACAAGAGTATACAGATTTAGACAACATATATGCAAATTTAGACAAGATTACCTCAAAGTCTCTTAAAAACAAGCTTGAGACGGGTAAAGAGGATGCTTATTTGTCTAAAGAGCTCTCCACTATTATGGTAGACATCCCATTAGAATCGGAGGTTGGGGTAGATTTACAAGAATTAGCGAGCAAGGCGAAGTTTGACAGTACCGACTTTGAAAACTTGATCCCTTTTCTCGAAAAGTATGAGTTTCGATCTTTAGTTAGTAAAGTAAAGCAGCTTTTCACTGCCGATCAAGTGGTAGAGTCAAAGCCGACACAGATGTCATTATCCTTTTATGAGGAGACAACGAAGTTTTCTCTTAATTATGAAATCATAGATACTGCCGAGAAATTGGACACACTTTTTACCAACATATCTGATAAGAAAATCATCGCAATTGATACCGAAACTACTTCGCTCGAATTCATAGAGGCAGATTTAGTTGCCATATCTTTATCGGTGGAAGATGGGCGAGGCTTCTATCTCCCATTAGGTCATTCAGAGGGGGTAAATCTCCCTTTAGATAGGGTGTTAGATAAATTAAACAGCCTCCCGGAAGACGTTATTTTCGTAGGGCATAACTGTAAGTACGACTATTTGATTTTAGCGAAATATGGCTTTAAGTTAAGGGAGCCAATATTTGATACTATGCTTGCTTCATACATACTCGATTCGACACATCTTCGCCATAGTTTAGAGGCGTGTGCCAAGCGGGAGCTGAACTACGATATGATTCCACTTTCTGACTTAATAGGAAGCGGTAAATCAGCTATCAGTTTTGCCGATGTTCCGCTTAAGCGTGCCGCTGAATATTCAGCAGAGGATGCGATAGTTACGTTTCAGCTATACAGCAGTTACAAGGATAGGATAAAAAGGGAGTCTTTGGAGCCCCTTTATTACCAGATAGAGATTCCGTTACTATTTGTTTTAGCCGAGATGGAGCGTGATGGCGTATATATTGATTCTTCAATACTGAGCGAGATAGATATAAAAATTACTGAAGACTTAGAGGTTTTAGCCGGCTCTATATACCAGGAGGCGGGATCGGAGTTTAATATTAATTCCACACAACAGTTAAGCAAAGTGCTGTTCGAGGATTTGGGGATTCAGCCATTGAAAAAGATAAAGTCTGGTTATTCGACCGATAACTCGGTCTTGGAAAAGCTTTCTGAAGAGTATGACATTGCCAAATTTCTCATCGATTATCGTCAGCTCTCCAAGCTTAAGTCTACTTATATCGACTCTTTACCTCAGCTTATCAATCAGAAAACGGGTCGACTCCACTCCTCTTTCAATCAGACAGTTGTCAGCACAGGGCGTCTCTCTTCTACCAACCCTAACCTTCAAAACATACCGATAAAAAACAAGGCTGGCAAAGAGATTCGTAAAGCGTTTACCACTCAAGACGACGATTATCTGATTTTAGCAGCTGACTATTCACAAATCGAGCTTCGTATACTCGGGATAATGTCCAAAGATCGTAATCTTATCGCTGCGTTTAATAACAATCAGGATATCCACGCACAAACAGCCGGGCTTATCCTCAACAAGCCGATAACGTTAATCGATTCTGATGAACGAAGAATGGCAAAAGCGATTAACTTTGGCTTACTTTATGGTATGGGACCAAGAAAACTGGCTAAAGATAACAACATTACACTTGACCAGGCTAAAGAATTTATCGATGTCTATTTTAAGAAATTCCCGCAAATACGTGACTTCTTTGATTACCAAATTCGGGTAGCCCGAAGCAAAGGGTACGCAGAGACCATTATGGGGCGTCGATTATACCTCCCAAATTTGCGGAGTGCACACCCTATGCTGAAGAGTGAGTCGGAACGGGTAGCTATTAATATGCCTATCCAGGGCAGTGCTGCCGATATTATTAAGATGGCGATGATAAGGTTAGAAAAGAGTTTTACTCAGCTAAATTCAGAATATGATTACCCTTTAGTGAGAATGATCATCCAAGTTCACGACGAATTAGTCTTTGAAGTACACAAAAATGCTCTGGATAGAGTTAAAGAGATTGTCGATCGAGAAATGCGTTATGCACTCCCAGAAAGATACCGAATAATTATTCCTTTAACGGTCGATATCGGAGTAGGGAAGAATTGGTTAGAAGCGCACTAAAAATTGCTTTACGAGGTATGTCTGAAGCAGTTGATTTTGTGCACGATTTGTGTTTTTATTAAAAACCCTCAGATAAAAGCTTAGCCTCTAACGATTAGACTGGCATATCTATATTTAACAGTCAATTACAAAGCTTCATCCCCTTAGTAAGTAAGGAAGAATGCCGTAGGCGGATATGGGCCGGCTGCGGTATTCCCCCTTATCTTCACGGTAGCTCCATAGGTTTTCTGGGTAGAGAGCGGTGTGTTATTTAGGGTAAGATTTGTTGAAATATCGAGCAAAGATTTGAGGTTTGTCTAAAGATAGCTTAGAAAGTTACAGATTCCGAAGAAATAAGCTTGACCAAAAAGTGGAGCCATAGATACTGAGGTATAAAAAATACCCTACGGGAGGAACTATGTCCAAAAAAATCTTGGTAGCCACAGAGAAACCTTTTGCTCAACCAGCAATCGATGGAATCAGTAAAGTAGTTAGCGAAGCTGGATACAAATTAGTTTTGTTAGAGAACTATCAGACTACAGAAGAGCTTATAGCAGCATTGGCTGATGTTCAGGCTGTAATCGTTAGAAGCGACAAAATGACAGCAGAAGTTATCGAAAGAGCTCCACAGTTAGAGATTATTGTTAGAGCGGGAGCTGGATATGACAATGTTGACTTAGCAGCAGCAACAAAGAAAAATATCGTTGTGATGAACACTCCAGGTCAAAACGCTAACGCAGTAGCTGAATTAGCTTATGGTATGATGCTCAACTTAGCGAGGAAAGGTTTTACTGGTAAGAGCGGTTCAGAACTCAAAGGGAAAACAATGGGTATCCACGCTTATGGCGCTATTGGTAGACGCGTTGCTGAAATCGCAAGAGGCTTCGGAATGGAAGTTATCGCGTTTCGTCCAACAAATCCTGTTGCCAGAGTTCAAGAAGATGGTACCAGAACAGTAGCGAGTGCTGAAGAGTTATACAGCTCCAGTGACTACATTTCATTAAACTTACCGAAGAATAAAGAGACCACAAAATCAATCAACTTTGAGCTGATGTCAAAGATGAAGAAAGGTGCTGCTATTATCAACACCGCAAGAGCTGAGATCATTGATGAAGAAGGACTCTTAAAGATGTTTGAAGAGAGACCAGACTTCAAGTATGCTTCAGATATTGCTCCAGAATGCAAAGCTGAAATTGAAGAGAAATATGCAGGCAGATTCTTCTTTACTCCAAAGAAAATGGGAGCGCAAACAGAAGAGGCTAACGTTAATGCCGGTATAGCTGCAGCATCACAAATTGTCAGTTTCTTCAAAACAGGCGACAAAACATTCCAAGTTAACAAATAATACTCATATTTGAGCTGTTAAGAGCGGTTTAATACCGCTCTTAACTTTAATATTAAACGCTAATCTGAGGAGTAATCAGATGAAAAGGCTTCCGCTTATTTTTGCTTTAGTGCTATTCTTTACAACTTCACTTTTTGCCGCCAATGCGATGAATGTGCGAGTAGGATTTCTCGCCCCTTCAGGTGCTGACACAGGTGTTTTCCCTGGATTATCATACGGTGTAAATGTTGATAATGTAGTAGAAGTTGGCTTTGGTTTCGACTATTTTTATAAGAATTTTCAAGAGAAGCGATATGTTGAGTTCGATACGTCATCTGCTGGCAATAATATCGACCACGCAAGAGTTAATTCAGATATTACGACATACTACATACCTGTGATGGGGACTATTAGAGTCAGCCTCCCTATGGAGTTAGATGTTGTGCCCTATATCGGCACAGGCTTAGGCTGGGGGCTACTCTGGGAGGATATTTTTATTGCGGAAGATTTGACCCCGAATAACGAGCATAACAAAATAGATGAAGTAAACTTTTATAACGGGATTAACTGGACTTTACAGTTCGGAGTTAAATACGCATTGAGCCAGAATGCGAGTATTTATGGCGAAACGTTCTATAATGGTGGAAAGATGAAAAAGAACGTCAGAAGAGATAGTAGTGGCATCACTTGGAGCGAGCTTAATATGTCAGGTGCCGGACTCCGTATAGGGGTCGAGTTACGTCTGTAAGTCTTATGGTTAGTCAGATAGATCTTTCGCAGCCGATTGTCGAACAGGTTATTGACGCCTTGAAAAAAGGGGTAGAAAATTATCAACCAAAGACAATGATTATAGGCTCTCGACTCTTCGATGAGCTGGAAAAACTGATTCTGCCCGAGCTTAAGACCTTCTTAATTCTGATCGATACAGATGAATTAGATGAAGAGGGGCTGCAGCTACTTAAAAAGGAACGGTTCCCGAACGATAATATAACCATACTGTCGATCACAGAAGAAGAGATTAATAAGTTTTTACAGAAGTCTCTACCTCAGCGTTCCGGCTTTATAGATAGTGTGATGAGTAAAACTATAGAGACTCTTGCAGAGGGTGTTAAACGTTGTGTTGAAGTGGCAACTTTAGCTGTAGAGAGAGGGGTGATTTTTGCAGGGGAGCAGGTTTTAATTCTTTCGGGTGTAAATGAAATTCCGGATACTGCGTTGATTATCGAGCCTCAAGCGAAGAGTAACTTGTTGGGCACGAAAATCATAGATACAATCTGTATGCCATATACATCGAACTTTTGATAAGGAGATAAAATGTTGAGAAAGATAGATCTAAAAGAGGAGCGCAAAAGGATAGCTGAGTACATAAGCGAATATATCCGTTCAGCGTCTAAGTTTAGTGGTGTTTTAGGGTTATCAGGAGGGGTTGACTCTGCTTTAGTTGCTGCTTTGGCTAAAGAAGGTTTGGGTGGAGAAAATGTTTATGCTGTGATTATGCCACATATTGCCGGTGACCCAGAGAATGTGGTCGACGCAGTTAAACTTGCAGAAGCGCTCGACATTAACTATGAAATTATTGATATAACGCCCTACGTTGACCAATATTTTTGGGATAATGAGCCTAATGCCTCCAAGATGAGAAGAGGTAATTTTATGGCTCGTATAAGAATGACAATCCTGTTTGACTTATCAGTTGAATACGATGCGCTCGTCTTGGGTACGAGCAACCGCTCTGAACTTTTAACCGGTTATTCAACTCAGTTTGGAGATAACGCCTGTGCCTTCGAGCCGATTGGACACCTCTATAAAACAGAAGTTTATGAGCTTTCTAAACAAATGAATATATCGAAAGAAATTATCGAAAAGATACCCACGGCTGACTTCTGGCAGGGACAAACCGATGAAGAAGAGATGAAAATAGGGTATAAACCCTTAGATGAGATACTGTACCTGCTTTATGAAAAGAAAATACCTTTACAGGAAGTACTTGAAAAAGGGTATAAACAAGAAGAGGTTGAGCGAGTTGTACAGCTTTATAACGGCTCTGCCTTCAAAAGAAAATTACCGCCAACTATTGAGGAGATATAGATTTGAGCTTAAAAATAGCTGAAGAAAAAGTAAGATGTGGAAAATGTAAAGTAAATCGAGCTCAGCGATACTGCCCACGAATCGGCAAAGATGTCTGCTGGGAGTGTTGTGTGGAAATGAAAGTAGATCTTAAATGCCCTGCAGAATGTGTTTATCTATTACGATCTAACTTTGCAGAGATTGAAAAAGGGACTTCAACAAAAGTAGATTCGTATCGTGAACACAGTATTTTGACTCAAAAACTGATTGATGTGTGGGCTGTGATGCCTTTTGTCGGGCTGGACAATCAAATACCTTTGGAGATGGCTAAAGATGAAGAGGGCCGCGAACAGTTAAGAGAATATTTGAACTTAATAGTCCAATCGCCACTCGTTCCAGCTGAATATCTTTCTAAAAAGTTTAACCTCGCTTTGAAGTATGAAAAAGAGGAAGTCAGACATTACGAAGAGGTTGCTGAAGAATATTTAGACCTACTTATTGCACAAGATTGGGAAAAAAGCGTCGAATACCACTCGAATAGCGAGGGATATTTAGACCTACTTTATCTGAATAACTATAAAAGACGACGTAAAGAAAACCCTGTAATAGATAAGTTGAAATCGTATCAGCTACTGATGTCGGCCGTCTCTGAGAATCAAGAAGAGGCACTTGTTTATTTCGAAGTCAATGGAAAGTATGACCTGACCGTTATCCTCTCTGCTAAACCTGAGAAATGGCGAGTACAAGAGATAGTTCTTGGAAGCCCAAATCACTTTAACGGAGCGGGTAACGCTATTAGAGTCGCCTCTAAACTCGTCGCCGAAAGAAGAGTTGAAGAGGCTAAAGAAGCGCTTGATAATTATGGTAAGATTCTGATAGATTCCCCCGATTATCACTATTTGCAAGGGCTTTACTTCTTGATGTTGCACAACTTTCCACTCGCAGAAAAATTCTATCTCAATGCAGTGGAAATTGATCAGGACTTCCCCGAATATAAATATAGCCTCGCCATCGCATACCATATGAATCGGAATACTGTTCCAGCGAAACGCTTTTATGAAGAGACACTCGACTTAAGACCTAATGATACGAATGCACTTAACAACTTGGCCGTCATCTACGAAATGGAAGGGGATATGGAGATGACAGTTAAACTTTTAGAGAAATGCCTGAGCATCGACCCGAACAGTGAGAAGGCGAAGAAAAACTTAGAGAGAATTAAACAAAAATAGGGGTGATCAAATAGACCTGCCCCTGATATATGAAGCGATCAGTGCTGCTTATTACCGTTACTATATATTTGACGGAAGAGACAAAGAGTATTACATTTTAATAAGAGGAAAATTTGGAGGACTTTATGAGACCTGTGTTGATAGTGCTTGCCCTGTTACTTACTTTTAATGGTGTGTATGCACAAAACGTACAAGATAATTTACAGCAAATGGCTGCAGAGAATGGGAAAGGCTATATGAAGCCTTTTGTAACCGCTTTTGGAACTAATCTTAATACTGGGCTTTATAACACAGCTGCCGTAGCAAAGCCATCAGTTTTAAGACCTGTAAGATTTGGAATTCATTTCAATACAATGCTCGCTTTCGTTCCAGAAGTGGATCGTACTTTCGACGCAGCATTCCCATCCGATATTTTTGAGAGCGTACCAGTTGAAGCGCCTGAAACTATCGAAACTGCTACGGTTTTTGGCAAAGAGGGTGGAAAGTTTATGGGTGAACGAATTCTCCCTAACGGAATTAACCTTAAAGCTGTACCGCTCATCGTTCCACAAGCCAAGGTCAGCCTACCTTTGGGAAATGAATTGATGCTGCGTTTTATGCCACCTGTCGATATGGGTGACTTCGGAGAGCTTAACTTCTGGGGAGTAGGGCTCAAACATAGTATAGACCAGTATATCCCACTTTTTCCTGTACACCTCGCCGTACAAGGTGCTTATCAGCAGTTTTCAGCCGGCGATATAGTCGAGGTGACGAGCTGGGCTGCTAACGCACAAGTAAGTAAAACCTTGCTGATGCTAACAGTATACGGTGGTATAGGAATTGAAGGGAGTAGCCTGAAAGCCGATTATGAGTATCAGCCGATTCCAGGGGTAGATCCGATACCAGTTAAATTCGAAATTGATGGAGATAACGACTTTAGAATGACTGCCGGCGTTAGATGGGCACTCTTACCCTTTATTCACGTTAATGCCGACTACTCTATTGCAAAATATCAAGTGTTAAACCTCGGGTTTGGACTCTCCTTCTAAAACATAAAGGTTCAGTTGTGGAATTCCTTGATGTTATAAAAAGCCGTAAAAGCGTTAGGAACTATTCGTCAGAACCTGTTCCAGAAGAAATATTAAACGAGATATTAGAGGCGGGGCGAAATGCCCCGTCATACCAAAATCGACAGTGCTGGCGATTTGTAGTAATCAATGAACCCGACAGAATAAAGGAGTTTGCTAATAACACCGGTTTGGTTGGGAAAATAAACTACTTTATTAAAGACGCTCCGCTAATCATAGTCGCCTGTGCCGATCCACTTCATAGCGGCACGATGAATAAACAAAACTACTATCTTGTGGACACTGCAATAGCCTTTCAGCAAATGATGTTAACAGCGTGGAATTATGGGGTAGGGAGTTGTTGGATGGCTGGGTTTAATGAAAAAGTGGTTAAAAAACACCTTAATCTACCGTCGAGAATTAGAGTTGTAGCCTTTAGCCCTTTTGGGTATCCAAAGGATCGGGAGACTACTTATGGTAAGTTTCTCAAGGTGTTTTCTGGAAGTAAAGCCAGAAGCCCCCTCGAGAAACTGGTTCATTATAATAAGTGGGGCAAAAAGGGATAAACTTTTTACTCCCTAATATTCTCTTCAATGATTTCGATGTCGATATTCTCGTAAATCAACTCGCCCTTTTTGAAAACCATCTCGACATTGTTGCTGCCAAAATGGTAAGGCAAATAGCGATAAGAGGGCATATCCATTATCAAGAAATCGGCTTGCTTGCCAGCTTCTAAAGTACCTAAAATATCCCCTAAATGTAAAGAATGAGCTGCGTTAATTGTTCCCGCTACAATCGCTTCGGCAACTGTCATCTTCATCTGTAAAGTGGCCAAAGTAACGACAAATTGCATACTATCACAATTACAGCTTCCTGGATTATAGTCGGTGGCTATTGCTACAGGTAAGCCTAAATCAATCATCTTGCGAGCGTCAGCATAGCTTTCTAAACCGAGACTAAAAATAGTGGCAGGTAATAAAACGGGGATTACTCCGCTCTCTTTCATTGCCACTATACCAGCCTCTGAAGCTGCCCCTAAATGGTCTGCAGATACGGCCCCCACTTCCGCTGCTAACTGAGCACCGCCGATTGATTTGATTTCATCTGCATGCATCCGGATCTTAAAACCAAGCTCTTTGGCTCGCTCTAAAATGATGCGTGACTCCTCTATTGTGTAAACGTGCTCCTCGGTAAAGATGTCGCAAAATTCGGCTAAGCCCGCCTCGGCAACCGCTGGCATCATCTCTTCAAGTAAAATGCGAATGTATTCCTCTCGATTATCTTTGTATTCTGTTGGAAACTCGTGAGCACCCATAAAAGTCGAGACGATGTCTATCGGGAGATCCTCTTGGAGACGCTTGATTACCCTGAGCATCTTTAGCTCGCTCTCCGTAGTAAGGCCATATCCGCTTTTTGCTTCAACAGTAGTCGTTCCACAGCTGATCATTCGCATTACACGTTTTCTGGCTAAGTCGTATAACTTGTCTTCAGAAGCAGTTCTAACCGCTTCAATACTGGATCTTATACCGCCACCACTCTGAGAAATCTCGACATAAGATTTGCCCAAGATACGCATTTCAAACTCGTTCTCGCGAGTATGGTAAAAAACTGGGTGAGTGTGTGCGTCGACAAAGCCAGGCATAACAACTTTGCCCGCTACGTCAAATATCTCTTCTGCATCGTATTTACGAAGTATTTCGTCTGTTGGACCTACGTCCAAGATAAGTCCGTCTTTTATAACTAAAGCACCATCGTTAATGATGCCTAATGAGTTCATTTCTTTAACGCCTTTACGGGGTGTTTTCCCACCTTTTAAAGTCAAGAGCTCCTTGGCGTTACATATGATTAAATCGGCCTCTCTCATCGCTTTTTCTCCTTCTCCTTCGGTTGTTCGTTTACCATGTTACGTACCATTTTTTCCACCTCTCGGAAGTTGACTTTGCCGCTTGCCATCATTGGTAGTTCGTCCATAACATATAACTCCTTAGGGATGGCCATAGGGGGTAGCTTGCCACGTAAATGCTTTAACATCGTCTTCTTATCAAACTGTTTGGTGGTTACACACGCTACTATGTCAGCACCCTTTTCAAAGTTTGGGACGTCGACTACACAACAGTAGCTACCTTCCGGTATTACACTCTCTAAAAGATGCTCAACCTTTACCAAAGAAATCATTTCACCAGCTACTTTAACAAATCGTTTGAGACGTCCTTTGTGCCAAAGGAAACCATCCTCGTCGATAACTCCAATGTCGCCGGTATCATACCATCCGTCTCTAATGCGGACGGAGGTCTCTTCAAGATCATTGTAATACCCTTTCATAACCAGTTCGCCTTTGACCAGAATCTTACCCTCTGAGCCAACAGGGAGCTCTTTGCCGGTGTCTATATCACATATCTTGACCTTTACTCCAGGCAAAGGCTTCCCAACGCTTCCTAACTTGTAGTAAGTTGGTGTATTTGTTGAGATGACCGGACTTGTTTCAGTAGCACCATATCCTTCGAAAATCTTTAAGTTGAATTTCTCAATATAGGTGTCGTTGACCATTAGTGGAAGCTTATCGGCACCAGCTATAGCATAGCGGACCGACTTAAAAGTGTCCTCATCTGCACGCTTAGCGTATCCCCAAAAGAAGGTCGGTGTGCCAACCATAATTGATACATTATGCTTTTTAATCGCTTCGCAGATAGTCTTGTAATCAAGAGGATTTGGCATTGCTACAATTGAGGCACCGTAAGATAAAGGTACCCATAAGTTGATAGTCAATCCAAAGACGTGGAAATATGGTAGATTGGCAATGAAGATATCCTCTTCACCAACATCAATAATCTCTGGAATAGTAGTCACGTTATGTAGAATATTCCTGTGTGTAAGCTGAACCGCTTTCGGCTCTTTCTCGCTGCCACTGGTGAAGAGTATTACCGCAACATCATCAATACTCCCCTGGTGAATAAAAGCTGTGAGCAACGAAACAGGTAGTTTAGACTTAATCAGAGCTTTAAGCTTCATAGAAGTAGATAGTTTCTCTAACCAGTCTTCTATGAAAATCATCCCCTTTATGGGCTTGAGCTCAAGCTTGTCTAATAACTTCCTGCTGGTAATAATCATTCTGAAGTGACATTTGTTTTGCGCGTAAATAGCGTTGTCTATAGCCCCTGTAGCATAGTTTATCATTACGGGAACTTTCCCCGACATTTGTGTTCCAAGAATAGATAGTATTGAGCCGGCACCCGGCGGTAACATAATACCTACAAATTGACTTGAATACTTATCAATAAAAGTCTTAATCATTATAGAAGCAATAAAAAGTTGGCTATAACTAAAACTTGTGTCAGATAGAGTGTCAAAAAGAGCCATCTTAGAGCCAACTCGCTTGGCATTTTCAATGAATTTCCAGTGTAACTGCATATCAAACCTCGTGTCCTATTTTCAAACTCTGTATAAATATCAGAACATTAATGTCAATTGTTTTTCGTCACTGCATATGTTTTTACACCTTTTTTGACCGCTAAATTGAGTGTGAAATTAAGTGCCTAAACGGAGAGATAACACTTAAAATAATTCTCTATGAAATGATAAACTGGCTCAAATCTGTTGTAGGACTGATGATAAGAGCATAAGCTAAGTCGAAAGAATAGATTAGGTTTTGACAGAAAGTTATAGTCCATATTAATTGGTTGAAGCTATGTTGAAAACTATGCGTAAATTACTTCAAAGGGGCTTAAAATGAAAGAAACGATAAGGTTTTTGGAGATATAATATGGGATTCGTACACTTACATAATCATACTCAGTACAGCGCCCTGGACGGAGCTTGCCGTACTGATAAAATAATAGAACTTACTAAAAAAATGGGGATGACTGCCGTCGCAATTACTGACCACGGAACTATGTCAGGCGTGATTGACTTCTATGAACAGGCTATTAGAAACGGAATTAAACCTATCCTCGGAATAGAAGCTTATGTGATAAATGGTGAATTAGATGACCCCGATGCTAAAAAAGATACGCTCCATCACCTAACTCTACTCGTTAAGAATAAAAAAGGCTATCAAAACTTAATCAAACTCTCCTCCATAGCTTACTTAGATGGCTTTTACTATAAACCGAGAATGAGTAAGTCTTTATTAGAAAAATACTCGGAAGGGCTAATCTGTCTCTCAGGCTGTATAAGAGGAGAAATACCATCATTACTCTTGCAAGGAAGAGAAGAAGAAACTGTAGAAGCTATAGATTTCTACAAAAGAGTATTCCCAGACAACTACTATCTCGAACTAATGGACCATAGATTCCCCAATGAAATCGAAGTGATGCCCAAACTTATCGAATTAGGAAAAAGAACTAATACGCCGTTCGTGGTTACAAACGATTGTCACTACTTGCATAAAGAAGACGCCGAAGCACACGATGTGCTGCTCTGTATCCAAACTGGGAAAACACTGAATGATCAAAATCGACTTAAATATGAGACAGATCAGCTCTACTTTAAATCTGAAGAAGAAATGAGGGAACTGTTCCCAGAGCTACCAGAAGCGTATGAAAATACCGTGAAAATAGCAGAACAAGTTGACTTTAAGTTCGAATATAAAGAGTTTTTGATCCCTAAAGCTGAACTGCCAGAAAAATACTTTAACGAGACGGAATACCTCAAAGACCTCTGCTACAGCAATGCAGAAAAGAAATACCCAGAGGTAACAGAAGAGATTAAAAAGAGAATTGATTACGAGTTATCAGTAATTAATCGAATGGGGTATGAAAACTACTTTTTGGTGGTAAAGGACCTGGTTGATGCAGCCGTTCAACAAGACATACCTGTAGGCCCTGGAAGAGGCTCAGCGGCAGGGAGTATCGTCTCATATCTACTCGGTATAACTCAAATAGACCCTATTAAATTCAATCTCTTCTTTGAACGCTTCCTTAATCCTGAACGTATTGAGATGCCAGATATTGATATAGACTTCTGTGCCCAAGGGCGTAATCAAGTAATCGATTATGTTATAGAGAAGTACGGAAGGGATAGTGTTTCGCAAATTATTACCTTTTCCACGCTCTCTGCAAAAGCTGTAATTAAAGACGTGGCGCGTGTGCTTGAAGTACCCCCTGCAGAAGCTAATAACATAACTAAACTGATGCCAAATACTCCGAGAATTACCTTGGAAAAATGCTTGGCAGAATCGCCGGAATTTGCCAGTTTAATGGCAAATAATAGGCAATATTCTCAGATTATCAAACACGCAACAGTTATCGAAGGATTAATCAGACAGCACGGTATCCATGCAGCTGGAGTAGTGATCGGGCCGAGCGACTTGTCGAACTATTTGCCGCTCGCTGTTAGTAGACAGAAGGGTGGACAGACGGCTGTTTTGGTTCAGTTTGAAGGGAAATGGTTAGATTACCTGAAGCTTCTCAAGATGGATATACTTGGTTTGAAAACACTTACTATCCTGAAAAGAGCTGTGCAGATTATTGAAGAGTCAACAGGGGTATCAGTCGACCTCAGCAACCTTGATTTTTCGGATAAAAAAGTATATGAGTTATTCTCTAAAGGGGCTACTGACGGGGTATTCCAGTTCGAGTCTGCTGGGATGAAGAAATATCTAAAAGACTTGAAACCTAACGTTTTCGCCGACCTCATTGCTATGGTTGCTCTCTATAGACCTGGGCCGATGCAACACATTGATACTTATATCAAACGAAAATACGGGTTGGAGTCTGTGGAGTATGACCATCCTTTAACCGAAAGCGCCCTTAAAGAAACTTATGGTGTCATCATTTATCAAGAGCAGGTGATGCAGATGTCGAGAGATTTAGCAGGGTTTACTGGTGCTGAAGCTGACACACTACGTAAGGCAATGGGTAAGAAAGACCAAAGAGTGATGGATAGACTGAAGTCAAAATTCTGGGAAGGGGCTTCTGCAAAAGGGGTAGACGAACCGACTATTCAGAAGATTTGGAACAAATGGTTAGAGTTTGCTAACTACGCATTTAATAAGAGCCACTCTGTTTGTTACGCTTATGTTGCCTTCCAGACGGCTTATCTTAAAGCTCATTATCCCGTTGAGTTTATGGCTGCTATTCTGTCTATAGAGGACGATCCGACCAAGATACCTTATTTCTTAGAAGAGTGTAAAAATATGGAGCTTGAAGTGATCCCTCCCAATATCAACATTAGCAAGAAGGACTTCACTGTTTCCGAAGGGAAGATCCTCTTTGGATTAAGGGGGATTAAGAATGTGGGTGACGTAGCGATTCAGAGACTACTCGAAGAGAGGGATGAAAATGGGAGGTTTAGCGATATATTTGAGTTCTGTTCCCGAGTTGACTTGACTGCTGTAAACCGGATGGTTATCGAGAGTTTGGTTTTTGCAGGAGCATTGGACGACTTGGAGGGTACTCGTGCGCAGAAAGCAGAGGTTATAGACACAGCTATTGAATATGGTAATAATGCCAGTAATGAACGTAAGAGAGGTCAATTTACCCTGTTTGATGCTTTTACTGAGTCACACGACGATGATACTATCCCAACAGGGTGTAAACCTGTATTGCCCGAGGATGTCGTCTGGAATCTTAGTGATAAGCTGGAAAAAGAAAACTCCGTGCTCGGCTTTTATATTTCGGGTCATCCATTGACCAAGTATCATAACGAAATCAAGTATTTCTGCAATTATAGCACTAAGCTGTACAATCAAAACGGGGGCGAAACAGGTCGAGACAGGATTAGAATTATAGGTTTAGTCAACGATATAGTCAAGAGGCGAGACAACAGAAGTAGGATACCTAATTTAGTGATAATGGAAGACGAATTTGGCCGCTTTGAATTAGCAATTCCAAATCGTGACTTAGCTAAATATGAATCTTTCTTGGAGCCGGGAGAGCAGTTCCTTATAGACGGCAAGATAGATACGAATGCATTTGATAAGTCTGTATTGAGGATTTATCCGAACCAGCTAATAAGAATGGACGATCTTGCTTCCAGGTTTAGTGGCGAAATCACTTTAGTAGTGGACGAAAGTGATCTTAATGAAAGTTGCTTGACCTTTTTGGACGATTTAAACGAAAAGACTCCTGGCAGCTTCAACCTGAATTTCAGTGTAAGGACTAAAAAGTTTCAACAATTAAAGTTATCAACATACAAGTATAAAGTATATCCAAGTGCGAAGTTTCTCCACAAAGTCGAGGAGTTTTTTGGCGAAGCTCCTGAGATATCAGTGAATACAAATGAACTTTAGCAAAAAGGGAGGGGGAGTGAACCAGTCGTCAAGTAGCGTAAAGCTTTGCGCAATTGTGCTAATCATACTCATTTTTCCATTATTTTTATTGGCTAACAGGATTGATATGCACATCGATCACAACAGATTTTTAGACGAGGATGGCAACACAGTCCATCAATTGACTTATATGATACCTAACAGCCAGCTTACATTTAGTGAGACTGAAGAGGGTCTTCTTGCATTGGTAAACACGACGATAACTGCTATCGGTGGTGAAGGCGAGAGGCGTATATTACAGGATTTTAAGCAGAATATTGGTGTGAAGGATAAGAATATAGCCAGTTCTGACTCTCATTATCTGTTAGACAAGATTAGTTTAACCTTAAATGAGGAGCAGAGCGGTTTAGAGCTTGAGCTCAATTTTGAAGACGTAGAGTCGGAAGCTGTCTTTGTATGGTCGAAAAGCTTAGATAATTTGGGCAAAAAGTCTCTTCTCAGCGACTTAGAGTTTTCAAGTACAATTTACAAAGGGATAAAGCATCCGGGCTTAGAGAAGTTTGTTCGGGGAGACTATGAGTTTTTTGTTGATCCTTCGCATATCTATCCACGAGGGATAAGCGACACACTATTTATTTATTATGAGATTCAGAACTTATTCCCAGCGGTCGACGGCTCTTCATACATAACAGAAAAGTTACGCATATTCAATGATGACTATTCTTCCGAGATTGAGAGCAATATTAAGATAGAGGGCTCATCTTTGGATATTATACAGCGCATCCCTGCCGACACTTTAGCCACAGGCTATTATCAAATAGAGGTCAATATTTACGATCATATTACCAAAAACAGCGAAACAGTTTCAGACTATTTTGTCATCTCTGAAAAGACGTTCATCGGCCAGAGTTTGTTCAAAGATTTAGAGAAGGAATACCATTTGCTCCGTTATTTCCTACCCTCTTCTCGATTTAAGAGTTGGGATTCATTGAGTGAAGAGGCACGTTGGAACTTTGTTGATCGTTTTTGGGCTCAGAACAACCCTAATCCACATTCATCAGAGAACGATTTTATTCGCATTATAAGAGACAGAATTGACTACGCCAGCCAACACTTCTCTTATTTCAAAGAGGGTTGGGAGACCGATCTCGGCAGAATATATATTCGTAATGGCGAGCCGACAGAGAAGGAGCAAAACGTTACAGACAGTGATACAAGGTTAACACGTAAAGAGTATGAAATCTGGAAATATCGCAATACAAATCGAGTTTATCTCTTTATCGACATCCAGGGAAACGGCAATTATCGCTTGATATATAGCACCAACGACGACCTTGAGAAGGTAGTGAGCAATTGGGAGCGTTATTTAGGTGACGATTTTGACCAGAGCAAGCTCGAGTAGTCAAGTAACTATCTATCGGTCTATTAAGTCAGTACATTAGGATGATTTTAGTTGACTGGTAGACAAATCATAAATTCATTGATACTTTCGGAATATATAACAAAAATTCGATAGAAATTGGAGGAAAAATGAAACGGGTTATGACGTTAGTAGCGCTAATTATAATTAGTTCGGCATCTCTTTTGCTGGCTCAATCGATTAAGATAGGGTATATTGACACCGACAAAATTATGATAGAAAGCAAGGATACTCAAGAGGCTCAATTAATCTTTAAAAATGAGCAGGCACAGTGGGAAAAAGAGATTATGGCGCTTGACGATGAGGTCAAGAGGTTAGAGTCTGAATATGAAGCTCGCAAGTTGACTTTAACCGAGTCTGGCAAAGCGCAAGCTCAAGAAAAAATCGAAGCTAAAACTAAAGAGCGGAGACAATATCTTGAACGTATTTTTGGGGAAAACGGCATAGCAGTTCAGCGTAACGCCGAGCTTTTAGAGCCGATAATGATCAAGCTCAAGGAGTCGATCGAGAAGATAGCTATTGAGGAGAACTACTCCATTGTTTTTGATGCAGTTGGTGGTGGTCTTCTTTATGCGCGACCTAACTTAGATCTTACCGATTTAATTTTAAAAGAGATGAACGACGACTCAGGTAAAGGGAAAACGAAATAGCAATGCGTGAATTCACTCATAAATTAAATATTAAAGGGGCAGTACAGGGGCTTGATGGTCGTCTGGAGCAGGTATCAGAGATAAAGCTTAGTAATGTTTCTGAGTTATCCACGGCAACAGTAGAGTCGATCTGTTTCTATGAAAGCAGCTCATTTTTGAAGGATTTAGCCGACACTAAAGCGGGTTTGATTGTCGTAGCTGAAGACTTTGATCCCAGTTTAGCGCCTAAGACCAACCTGTTCTATGTCAAAAAGCCTTACTTCAGTTTCAACTTAATAGTGGGTAAGTGGTTAGAGCTCGAAAAGGGTGAAACCACTGCATCCATTCACCCTTCCTCAATTATCGATTCTACAGCTATACTTGCAGACGACGTTACTATTCGTGAAAACGTAGTTATACGTGGTGATGTAGTTATCGGCAAAGGGACGGTTATTGAGGCTAACTCTGTTATTGAAGAGAAGGTCACAATTGGTGAGAACACTCATTTATATCCAAATTGTACAGTATACGCTCGCACGAAGATCGGAAGCCGCGTTATTTTGCACTCATCCTGTTCAATAGGTGTCGACGGCTATGGCTATCTGTTTTTAGATGGGATTCACCACAAGATCAATCATGTTGGGGTGGTTGAGATTGAAGACGATGTTGAGATTGGTGCGAATACCTGTGTAGATCGAGCCACTATCGGTAAAACGATAGTAGGAAGGGGTACTAAGATTGATAATCTTGTCCAGGTTGGTCACAACTGTCAGATCGAAAAGAGTGCAATTCTTTGTGCTCAGGTAGGTCTTGCGGGCAACACGAAGATAGGTAACCACGTATTTTTAGCGGGTCAAGTTGGTGCAGCGGGTCATTTAAAGGTAAACGATGGTGCAATGATAGGTGCTCAGTCGGGTATCAGCAATGATGTTCCAGCGGGTGCCAAGTATTTTGGTACACCGGCGATTGATGCAGGGTTACAGAGGCGTATATTGGTATCACAGAAGAGATTGCCTGAGCTTGTAAAGTACTTCAATAAGCTTGAGAAAGAGGGTTCAGGTAAGGATAAATAGATCTCTCCAATCTTGCATTTTTTGTTTTAAGGTTGCAAAACGGAGAAGAAAGATTAAACTATAACCATATACTCAGAGATTTTAGTTCTGAGAGAGGATCTAAGGAATATGAAAGAAAAGAAAAAAACAATTAATGGCTCTGCCAGTTATACAGGTGTTGGATTACACACAGGCGAGATTAGCACAGTAACTTTTAAGCCTTCTAAAGAGAACGAAGGTATTGTATTTGTTAGAACTGATTTGCCAAATAAACCACGTATTCCAGCTGACATTGATCATGTAGTGGATATTTCACGCGGTACTACGATTGGTATCAATGGTGCAACAGTATCGACTATCGAGCACTTATTAGCTGCGATCAAAGGTTTTGATATTGATAACATAATTATTGAAATCAATGGTCCTGAAGTACCAGTAGCTGACGGTAGTGCAATAGTTTATTATAATTTATTGAAAGAGGTTGGAGCAGTAGAGCAGGAGTATGATCGTGAATATTTTGAGTTAGAAGATCCTATTTCCTTTTCCGCTCCAGAAGAGAACGTTGATGTAGTAATAGTCCCTTCAAACGAGTTAAAGATAACTTTCATGGTCGATTATCGTCATAAGTATCTTAGCACACAGTACACTTGGTTCCCATCGATTGAGTATTTTGAAAAGGAGTTTGCTCCAGCCAGGACATTCTGTTTCTTAAATGAAATTATTGCCCTTAAGAGTGCTGGTTTGATCAAAGGTGGCGCACTTGATAATGCTATCGTTATTGCAGACCCTGACGTTACTCGTACGGAGATGGAAAAGTTTGAAGAGATGTTTGGGTACGATTCCCCTATTCCAATAGGAGAGAACGGTATAGTTAATGACACACCACTCCGCTTCTACAATGAATTTGTAAGGCATAAAGTGGTAGACTTGTTAGGCGATATTGCTCTTCTCGGCGTTCCGATAAAGGGTCATATCTTAGCTGCCCGCTCAGGTCATAAAACCAATGTTGAGTTGGTGAAAAAGCTACGTCAAATCTATAAAAAGCAAGAGTTACAGAAGATATACCAGAAGAAGACATCAAGTGAAGTGGTCTTCGACATCAACGCTATTTTAAAGATATTGCCACACCGTTACCCCTTCTTATTGGTAGATAAAATTACAGATTTTGTCGCTGGTGAGAGCATAGTTGGAATAAAAAACGTCACAATGAACGAGCCGTTTTTCCAAGGTCACTTCCCCGATCATCCAGTTATGCCGGGTGTCCTAATTGTTGAAGCTATGGCTCAAACAGGTGGCATTATGCTGTTAAACACTTATGATGATCCAGAAAACTACGTTGCTTATTTTGCTTCGATCGACAACGTTAAATTCCGCAAGCCAGTATTACCTGGAGATACTTTAAGATTTGAACTGAAAGTAATCAGTATGAAGCGTTCATTAGCCAAGATGCACGGAGATGCATACGTTGGCGATACTAAAGTCTGCGAAGGTGACTTCTTAGCAAAAGTTATGGATAAATAGGGAGCTTATGACCGAAATACATCACTTAGCAGTAGTTGACAAACAAGCAAAGATTGGTGAAAACGTTAAAATTGGCCCGTTCTGTATAGTCGGGCCAAATGTTCAAATTGGAGATAACTGTGTGTTAGAGACCAATGTCAGATTGGACGGTTATACGACGATAGGGAAAAACAACCGATTTCATCACTCAGCGGTAGTCGGTACTGCGTGCCAAGACCTTAAATACAAAGGGGAGCCTACAAAGCTTATCATTGGAGATAATAACACATTTCGTGAGTTTGTAACCGTAAATCCATCTGCCACTTTAGACGAGGATACCACCATCGGTAGCAACTGCCTGATTATGGCTTACTGTCATATCGCTCATAACTGTCACGTAGGAAACAATGTGATAATGGCTAATGTTGCTACTTTGGCGGGTCACGTAACGGTAGGTGACTTCGTCACTATAGGTGGTTTATCGGCGGTGCATCAGTTTGTTACGATAGGTGACTACACATTTATCGGTGGTAAGTCGGGTGTTAAGAAGGACGTTCCCCCTTATATTCGTGGAGAGGGGATGCCTTTCAAACCTCACGGTTTAAACAGTGTTGGATTACAGCGTCGCGGATTCTCTTCTGAATCCATTGAGAAGATTAAGCAGATCTACAAAGTTTTTTATCATTCAAAACTTAACGTAACTCAAGCACTTGAAGCAATTGCGAAGATGGACTATTTGTCGATCGAGCAGCAAAACTTTGTTGAGTTTGTTAAGAATTCTGAGCGTGGTATCGCAATATAAGGTTTTTATGACTAAATAAAAGGTAGGTAAATAAGAAGATGAAAAGATACGTCATTGTAGGTGGAGTAGCCGGTGGTGCTTCAGTTGCGGCTCGTTTACGCAGGATGGACGAGTCTTCTGAAATAGTAATGATAGAAAGAGGTAAATATATCTCTTATGCAAACTGTGGTCTACCGTACTACATTGGTGGAACAATATCAGAGCGGGACAATTTATTTGTTCAGACGGTTGAAGAATTCAGCAAACGGTTCAAGATAGATGTCAGGGTTCAGAACGAAGTTATAGGTGTAGATACTGAGAAGAAGCAGGTGAAGATTCGCAACTTAGTGAAGGACGAAGAGTATGATCTCGACTATCATAAATTAGTCCTCTCCCCTGGTGCTAAACCGCTTACACCCCCGATTGTAGGCATCGATTTGGAGGGGATTTTTACCCTCCGTAACGTGGAAGATACTGACCGAATTAAAGAGTACCTCGATAAGAATAAACCCGAATCAGCCATAGTCATAGGTGCGGGCTATATCGGTATCGAAATGGCCGAAAACCTCAAAGAGATCTGTCACACTGTAAGTATCGTTGAAATGGCTGATCGTGTACTCCCCTTCTTTGATTACGATATGTCATCAGCGCTCCGTCAGCATATGAATGCCCAGGGTGTCGATGTTTATCTTAAGGAGCGAGTGGTTTCTATTGAAAGAAAAGATGGTAAACTGATAGCTCTTTTAGACAGCGGGAAACGAGTAAGTGGCGATATTCTGATTTTGTCAGCTGGAGTACGTCCAGACACCGGATTCTTACAAGGTTCAGGTATCGACTTATCTCAGAACGGCAGTATAATAGTTGATGAATATCTCAAAACTACAGCGCCTGATGTTTACGCCTTAGGTGACGCTATTCAAGCTAAATATATCCTGTCTGATGACATTAGAAACGCCTATTTAGCAGGCCCTGCCAATAAGCAGGGTAGAATACTGGCTGATAACCTTGTCTTTGGCGATAAAATACCGTTCAAAGGTGTGTTGGGTACCGCCATTATAAAGGTGTTCGAGTTAACTGCTGGTATCGTAGGAATGTCTGAAGATAACTTGAAGAGTAAAGGAAGAAAATATATTGCGTCGACTATTCATAGCTCAAGCAATGCAGGGTATTACCCAGGAGCACTGCCCATAACTATCAAGCTGATGTTTTCTCCGAATGACGGCAAAATACTCGGAGCTCAAGTTATAGGTTATGTCGGCGTAGACAAACGTTTAGACGTAATTGCTGCAATGATTCAGAGTGGCTCAACTGTTTACGATATGACCGAGTTCGAGCAAGCTTATGCTCCTCCATATTCTTCAGCACGTGATCCGGTTAACGTAGCCGGTTATGTTGCGGAAAACATTCTTACTAAAAAAGTCAATATTGTCACACTTGCCGACTTAGATTCTGATAAATTTCGTGGTGCTTTCCTGATTGATAACCGAACAGCAGAAGAGTTCGAGCTTGGATCTATCCCCGGCGGCATCAATATTCCATTGGATGAGCTTAGGGATAGACTTGATGAAATACCTAAAGACAAAGATGTTATCATCTACTGTCGAGTGGGTCAGAGAGGCTATCTCGGTGCGAGAATACTGATGCAAAGCGGCTTTCAAAATGTCTATAACCTCTCTGGTGGATATATGTCTTACGATATGGTTTACGGCAAAGCAGACCAATCAGATATCTATGCAGGTGAGATTATCAGCTCCGACGACCAAATGTATCCAGACGAATCATACTACTCTGACAAAATGGAAGAGGGTGAGAAAATAGCACTCGATATTAACGCCTGTGGCCTTCAGTGCCCCGGCCCGATTATCAGACTTAAAGAGAGTATGGATCAGCTCGCAGATAATAGTATTTTACAAATCACTGCAAGTGATCCGGGCTTCGCCAATGATCTCAAAGCTTGGTGTAATATGACCGGTAACAAACTTCTGTCGATTAAAAAAGAGGGTAGTAACTATGTAGCTCTGGTGCGTAAAGCGAGTAAAATGCAAAGAGCTGTCGGAAGAGCCGAAGAGCGTGATAATAAAACGCTTATAGTCTTTAGCGACGATTTAGACAAAGCTCTCGCCTCTTTTGTTATTGCCAATGGCGCTGCTTCGACAGGCAAAAAAGTGACAATGTTCTTCACTTTCTGGGGATTAAATGTCATCAAACGGTCTGTTAAAGAGGAGACTAAACGCGACTTTATGGGGACAATGTTCAACAAGATGCTCGCTTCTGACAGCGGCTCTCTCAGCCTATCCAAGCTGAATATGATGGGTATGGGACCTAAGATGATGCGTCAGAGAATGAAGGACAAGAAGATCGATTCACTCGAAGAGATGATTGATGTCGCAATTAAAAGTGGCGTACAAATGATTGCCTGCCAAATGTCTATGGACGTAATGGGTGTCGTTAAGAGCGACCTTATTGACGGCGTAGAGGTAGGTGGTGTTGCAACTTACTTAGAAGAGGCCGAGAAGTCTAATCTCAACCTCTTCATATAATAGATAATAGTTGTTAGGCTTTCGAGTAGAAATTTTCGATAGCCTCATCGATTTGGTTCATCAGAGCATTGAGGTCATTAGCCTCGATGCTTCTGGTGTTACCGTTTTCATAGGTAACTATCACGCTTGAGAAGCTCTTATGATAATCCCTTATTTTTGGTATTACTATAGAAATATCGCCTACTTGCGATTCTTTTAGTTTCAATATTGCTTTCATCACTGTCTCCTTTCGGTAGTTTAATCGTTGAAATATTCGTATTCAAAGGTGTTTTGGAACATCTGTTCACCCTCTTCATTTAACCATTCTTCGCTCAAAAGAAGCCCATTTTCGTCATACTCTTTTAGCAGTCGATGTTGATGCTCTCCGTTGCGAAGCTCTAACTCTTCAACGAGGTTACCCGCAACATCATACTTGTAGTATTTGTTAGTAGTTCGATTTCTTTGTGAATCATACCATTCCTCTTCTGTTTTGACCCCAGCGTCAGAATACTGATATACTTGTCGGCTTGTCACTTTGCCGCCTCGATCTTCATTGATGTACTCCATCAGTTTTCCATTTTCGTAGCGGTATTTTTGTGTACTCACGATATTGTTTCTGCCATCGTAACGGGTTACACTTTCCAGCTTCCCCTCTTTATTATAGAGGTAATCTGAAGTCCCGACCTGCTCTTCGGATGAGTTAATCCAGTAGATTCTTTTAAGCCTACGTTGAGAGTCATACTCAAAAATGTTGCGACTTTTGAAGATATCTTCCCCTTTCAGCCATTCAGTTTCAATATTTCGGTCAGTTTTAGGGTTGTATTTCAGGTTTCTCTGGGTCACTATTGTCATATTTAGATTATACCATTTCTCATTGATGAGTCGTCCTTTACGGTTGTATAGCTGCACTTGATTTATATGATCTTGATTGAGTTTAGTGATTTTCGATATTCTGAGTCTACTGTAAAGCTCTGCTTGTAAGTCCTCTTCGGTAGGCTCCTGTTTTTTGATACTGCAAGCGGTTACGAGAATTAATACAGCAAGCAAAGCAACGATTAGGGCTTGTTTATAGTTCATCGGTTTTTACTCCCTATTTTTTTGTTATTTCGATATACTTTTCGATAAAGTGTTCGATATCTATTTGCGAGTAGCGAAGGCGACTATCGGGATCAAAACTATTCCCCTCTTTATCGCGTAGTTCGAGGTGTAGATGTGAAGGCTTTCCGCTACTCTTTATGTTTCCGGTGTAGCCGGTAATTCCGACCACTGTTTCACTGTCCACGAACTGTCCTACCTCGACGTATACATCGTTTAAGTGGGCATAAATACTCTCAATCCCTTCAGGGTAAAGGATTCTGACGATCTTTCCGTACCCTACGTTAAGGGAGGTATTTTTATTCCCATTTTGATAGCCAAATGTCTCTACGGAGTGATCTGGATCATTGCTTATCTCGGTCACAATACCAAACGGAAACACGGGGTATACAGGTGTGTTTTCGGGAACGGTAAAGTCTATCCCTTCGTGAATTCTTCGTATATTTCCGGTACGTCTGGGGCTACCGTAGAGGTCTGGTTTACCGTATTTTAGATATTTTTGTTTGAGCTCGGCAAAGGTCAATCCGTCGTTAAACGGGGAAGAGGGGAGGAATGACTTATTGATAAAGTCCGAAGTAAACAGGTTTGTAGGATGATTGTAGTCTAAACCGGTAGAAACGTATAGAGAGTCAGCTCTCCGGTCGAACACTACGATATTGGTAAGTTGACGCTTCAGCGTATTGATTTTCCACCACTGGAAGAAGAGTATGACCAAAAGAAATACTGGTATCAGTCTCTTCATTTTTTGCAACTTTTTATTCTCTTCGTTCATTTTCGATTCCCCTTAACAATGATTCAGCATTCAATTCACACCGCTCTTATAATTAGTCAATCACAAAAAAAATAGCCGCTAATCTAACCCTCTAAAAATCAAGAGCATCTAACCAGAGAGTAAGGAGAAATACCGTAGCCGGCTCTGGTCCGCCTACGGTATTTCCCCTTACTCACCCCTAAGACGTAGGGTTATAAATGTTGTAAAGACAGAGGAATAGCTCTTTGATACGAATAAAGTCGCGGGGGGATGAGATATTTCGGAGAATTAGATCAATTTAAATCTCAAATCAGATATAAAAAAAGAGGGAGGTGGCTTACCCATCTCCCTCTTGGTTTTACTCTGAAATTTTGATTGTTTTGTTAAATTGTTATACAAGAATGAAAAATTAAACGGCCCTAAAGCCTAAACAACTACCTAATGACAACCCCCCATTCTCTCACATTCGCACCTATTACCAGCTCTTCTTAGAGCACCATCTTTTGTGGCTTGGCTAAACGGTGGAGCGTGAAAAACAGGCGGTCCTCCATCGATAGACGCATTGTAACATTCACGGCATAGGATTCTGGCGTTATCAATAGCATTTCCGCCATCTGGCCTTATTGGATATGCATCCAGGCCTGAAGTTCTGTGACAACGTGGCATATCAAACCTCCTTTTCTTATCTGCATCCAAATTGCAGTTAACTAATTGTAATAAGACGAGTTCAGCTGTCAAGAGGAATATCTCTTTACCCACTTAGAATTAGCCTGTCTTTTTTCTTTTCTTATCGAGTAAAATGGCAAAATTGATTGACACCATATCGGAGTAGAAATAGTCTTGCTATGTCTGAAAATAGCAATGATTTTCAAGAAGATAAGGAGTTTTAGAAGGATGTCAGGAAAAGTTAAAACAGCTATAAGCCCTACCCGTAGTGAAGATTATCCACAGTGGTTTCAACAGATAATTAAGGCTGCCGACTTGGCGGAGAATAGTGATGTTCGTGGATGTATGGTGATTAAGCCGTGGGGCTATGGAGTCTGGGAAAATATACAGTCAACCCTTGATGGGATGTTTAAGGAGACAGGTCATAAGAACGCTTATTTTCCTATTTTTATCCCGAAGAGTTTTTTCGAGAAAGAGGCAGAACACGTCGACGGATTTGCCAAAGAATGTGCGGTAGTAACTCATAGTCGTTTAGAGGATGATGGGAAAGGTGGACTTAAAGTCGGTGGCGAACTAACCGAGCCGTTAATAGTTAGACCTACAAGTGAAACGATTATCGGCGCTTCGTTTAGCCGTTGGGTGAAATCGTATCGAGACCTTCCACTCCTGATTAACCAGTGGGCTAACGTTGTTAGGTGGGAGATGCGTACACGACTATTTTTACGTACTACTGAATTTTTATGGCAAGAGGGGCATACTGTTCACTCCACCGAAGAAGAGGCGTTAGAAGAGACCTACAAAATGTTAGATGTGTACGCTGACTTTGTTGAGAACTATCTTGCTATACCTGTAATTAAAGGTGAGAAAACACCGGGTGAAAGATTCCCTGGCGCAGTCCAAACTTTCTGTATCGAAGCAATGATGCAGGATATGAAAGCGTTACAATGTGGAACATCTCACTTTTTAGGGCAGAACTTTGCTAAGTCTTCAGAAATAAAGTTCCAGAGTAAAGAGGGGCGTGAGGAATATGCGTGGACAACCTCGTGGGGTGTGTCGACTCGACTCATAGGTGCTCTGATTATGGCTCATAGCGATGATGATGGCTTTGTCTTGCCGCCACGCGTAGCGCCTGCACATATAGCGATAATTCCTATCCACCGTAAAGAGGAGGATAGAATACTTGTTGATAACTATGTGAAAGAGCTGTTACAAGAGCTTAAAAAGATAACCTACTTTGGACGTAGATTGGTAGTGGAATACGATGATCGTGATATAAATGGTGGCGAAAAGAATTGGCAGTGGATCAAAAAAGGGGTGCCGATCCGTTTGGAGATTGGTCCACGTGACGTACAGAACGACTCATTATTTATGGGTAGACGGGATATGACGCCAAGAGATAAAACTTCAATTAAACGTTCAGATTTCGCTGAAAAAGTAGTCGAAATCTTAGATGAAATACAGAATAATATTTACGCTAAAGCAGTGGCTTACAAAGAGGAAAATACCGTTAAAATTGACGAGTATGACGAGTTCGTCAAATACTTCACTCCGAAAAATGCTGAGAAACCAGAGATACACGGTGGATTTGCCTACTCGCACTGGTGCGGTTGCGACGAATGTGAGGAGAAAATCAAAGAGATGAAAGTGACCATTCGTTGTATCCCGTTAGAGATCGAGTTCGAAGATGGAGTGTGTATCGTCTGCGGTAAGCCAAGTAAAAACAGAGTATATTTTGCTAAGAGCTATTGATAATTCTCTGTTTGCTAAAGAGCTATGCGCAAAACCTAACAGGACTTAAGGATACTTATGCTATTTAGATTAAATTATGGTACCGACTGTATAGAGCTGGAAGCGTTTTTGAAAGCGGTAGGGCTTGATGAGGATTATCAACAAATCCGTTTCAAAATTAAGGATGGTCTGATAAGAGTCAATGGGCGTGTAGAAACGGGTAGACGACGCCTTCTGTACATAGATGACACAGTCTCTTTCGATGACAAATTTTATCGGATTGCAGAAGATCGGGATCGCCCCGATACAAGGCCTAAACCGAGAAGAAGAATGGTGCCAGACCAAGAAGGTGACAGAGAAGGGGTCGAATTTATTCGTCACTCACAAAAGCCGCTTAAGTGGTCTGAAAAAAAGATTAAAGACGTAAAGAAAAGGTGAGTTGAATTTATGGAGCAAGTACGTACACACGTGATGTGTATTGGAAATGAACTGCTTTCAGGCAAGACAGTGAACACAAATCTCTCTTATCTCGGACAAGAGCTTGAGAAAATAGGACTCCCCATAGTCGGATCTACAGTGACGAGCGATGAAGAAGAGGAACTTAACCTTAACCTATCCTTTGCTTTCGATACTTCAGACATAATTATAACCACTGGAGGGTTAGGGCCTACAGCTGATGATATTACTAAAAAATGTGTGGCTGACTACCTTCACAAAGAGTTACAGTTTAACGACGAAATCTGGGAGAATATAGTAGCAAGATTTGCCAGAAGGGGGATGGTGGCGCCCGATACAAATAGAACACAAGCGTACGTTCCAAAAGACTTTACTATCCTTAAAAATAAATTAGGAACTGCTCCAGGGCTCTATTATGATTTGGGTGACAAGGTTGTCGTCTTGTTGCCAGGGGTACCTTATGAAATGAAAGGGCTCTTCGAGGATATTGTTAAAGATTTGCTTAAAGAGAGGTTCAATAGGAATAGCGTTGTCTCTCGAAGCGTGCATACCATAGGGGTCTCGGAGTCCAAATTAGCCGAGATAATTGCCGATATTGTTACCCCTAATGGAATTAGTCTTGCTTTCTTACCACAGCCCGGAAGGGTCACATTGAGACTCACAGGTACTGATGTGGAAAGAATCGAAGAGATTATCTCTGAATTCAAAAGAAGATTGAGCGATAGCATCTGGGGAGAAGATGATGAGACTTTACCACTTATAATTCATCGTTTGTTGAGTGAGCACAAACTTTCTTTAGCCGTGGCAGAATCTTGCACTGGCGGGCTTGTGCAGGAGAAATTGGTGTCTATTCCCGGAGCTTCTAATTACCTTGAGGGTGGTATCGTATCTTATTCTGATGAGGCAAAAAGAGAACAGCTTGGTGTTAGAGCATCCACTTTAGAAAAGTATGGGGCTGTGAGTAAAGAAGCTGCTAAAGAGATGGCTGAAGGGGTATTAAAAAAGTTTAATACCGATATAGGCCTTAGCGTTACCGGTATCGCTGGGCCTGACGGTGGCACTGAAGAGAAACCGGTAGGGACAGTATGGTTTGGAGTAAGCATTAACGAACGTCTGTTCGCTGACGAAAAAGAGACTGAAGAAGGGACGAGAACTCATACTGAAACACGCTTCTTAATTGGAAGTAGGTATACTATCAGAGAGAGCTCAGCCCACGTACTCCTTAATCTGCTAAGAATCCAGCTAAAAAATATTGGGATACTGTAAAGTCTGTAAAAAGAGGGTAATGGCTTGATATTCGATCTCCTGTTCAAAGATTACTATAGAACCAAAGGTCAAAAATACCTGATGAAAGGTAAGCCCGAACGTGCTTATCGATACTTTGAAAAAGCGTTGCTACAAGATAGCAATAGCACAAATATGTATAACTTTGCGCTGGTACTGTTGGCTTTGGGACGACGTGCAGAGGCTAAAAACTATCTATCGAAAGTGTTAGAAGAAATGCCGAATAGTGAGCTTGTGCTTCTGACCCTTGCAGACCTTGAAATGCAAGATAAACAATGGGATAAGGCAGAAGATTTGTTAACTCTGTTAACGGAACACTACCCCAATAATAATAAGTATCAGAAGTATCTGGGACGGCTGAAAAACCCGGCAGCACGTGAGAACTATATCAAAGCTAAAGATCTGCTCCAAAAAGCGAGTACCCTTCTTACTGAGAATAAAACAAAAGAAGCACTACAATCACTTCAAAAGGCTGAAAAGTTAGACCCAGAAAACCCTTACATACAAAATAATTTAGGCTTCTTTTACCTACAGTTAGAAAAGAATCCGAAAAAAGCACTAACCTATTTCCAAAGAGCGTATCAGCTTGAGCCTGATAATAAAAAGTTCCAAGAAAACCTGTATTCAGTCAGGCGGCAGATAAAAGAGTGAAAAAGAAAAGGTCGAGGAAGAAGGGGAGACCCCAAAAAAAGAGAATACTCTCTCTATTTTTCATTATAATCATCCTGTTTGTGGTTATCTATAACCCTCTAACCGCTATGCTGCTGACAACTTATACTGCAAAGCAAAATAATATCGATACTAAGCTTTTCTATAGAATGATCTCGACCGAAAGCTCCTTTTTTACTCTTGCATACTCTAAGAAGGGGGCTATAGGGTTGGGGCAAGTGAGAGCGACTACAGCTAAATATATCTCACCTGAATACCCCAAGGTAGCACTCTGGTTTCCACCCACTAATCTGCAGATATCAGCAGACTACTTGAACTACCTACTCAAAAAATACCGGGGGAATAAGTCTTTAGCCTTGGCTGCTTACAATTGGGGGGAGACTAATGTCGATAAGAAGCTTAAAGAGATGGGGATAACCGTCGAGCCGGAAAGAAACTACAGAGACCTTTTTGTTAGAGTACCCGAAACTTATAGCTTTATAGGGAAAATCTTAAAAGTATAATCTGCTCTTCTATTCCCTATGGAGAGTGAAAACTACTATCTCGTTGTCAGAAAGAAGACGCATCGGAGGACCCCAAGTGGAGACTCCAGAAGTGGTGTATTGATAACTATCACCAATTTTATTCAATCCATAATAATACTTGTAGCGGAGCCCGACGAGGAAGGTCATCGGCGGTATTTGTCCTTTGTGAGTGTGTCCTGAAAGGAGTAAATCAGCCCCTTTAGCTATAGCTTCATCATAGTATAAAGGTTGATGAGAGATGAAAATAGTAAACTTATTGTTGTCTACCTCATTGAATGCTTTATCAACATTGGGTGGATTGTCCCCTATTTTTTCAGCTGTAGGATCGGTTATCCCGACGATTTGCAAACCTTTTACAGGCTCATAATTACTGTTAAGCAAGTTATTTATCTCAGCTTCGGCAGTAAACTGATAGTACTCTTTTATCTGCTGATAATACTCGTGATTGCCGGCTACAGAGTAGACGCCATATTTTGTTTTGAGGTTTTTGAAGTGAGGGGCGAAGTGGGCTATACTCACGTAAGGCTCATCTATTAAATCGCCACCTATAATTATTAAGTCGGGCTCAAGTTCATTTACCATCTCTAATTTACGAAGTAAAAGCTTTTGATTAGTATTACTGTTTAGGTGCAGCTCAGAGAAGAGGATGACTTTTAATCCTTCAAGTTCAGGGGTGACCTTCTTGCTGTAAAGAGGAATATTCCTGATTTTAGGCGGGATTGCAGAGTTGATTAAAGCTGCGGTTGACGCAAGAACTATTAGAACCAAGCTTACTGAGGTAGCTAAACGTGCAATCTTCGGGAAAATAAGGATGATAATCAGGTCTATGAGCATTATCGTAAAAGCAATCGAAAGAACACCTAACCATATGCTGCCGATGGAAGCTAACCAGCCGATCTTCCAGTAGCGACGGAAGATCTCGCTCCAGAGGAAAAAGGCGTTCATAAAAAGAAAGATTAGTCTGAGATAAACTGAGCCCTTATTATTCTTACAGAAAACGGCTTTTATCGGGTAGTAAACGACGTAGTTTAAGATAAAAAGACCGATTATTACGGCCAATAGGAAAGCGTATGGGAATGAGGTCATAGTTCTTCTCTTTCTATAACAGAGTTGAAAATATTGACGAGCTCTTTAGTCTGCTCCTCTGCAGAGAGGGAAGAAATGTCGCTCTCGTTTCGTTGTAGTTCTCCGCTTGCCCATTGCTCGTATTTCTGTTTAACTACTGAGATAAAGCCCATTTTGTCTTGATAGTCGATGATCTCGCCAGCTTTATACTCAGATAAATACTTGGCAACCTCACTCTCTTTAGGTCCAATAGCAATTATATAGGGTCTCGCTGCGATGTATTCAAAGAATTTAGTGGTGAGAATCCCTTTATTGTGGGGGCATTGGTTTATCAGTAGTAGCAATAGTTCACTGTTGACCATTTCGTTTATAGCCTCTCTGTGTGAGAGTTGTGGCGTAGTTCTAAGGTGGAAGCAGGGGTGTTTTCTTTGGATGTCTTTTGCGTTTTGGAAGTTAGTTCCCACTAAGCTGAACGTGATGTTTTTCTTTTCATCTTGTTTACAGTATTCGCTGAGCCATCTTAAGGGGGCTTTTATGTCCTGTCCTTCTGTTAGTTTACCAACATACTTGATCCGAAAGAAGCTGCTTTTTGTCCGTTTAATATCAAGGAAGTCTTCTTCTTCAAACCCGTTAACAAGAACGTGTTTATTCCCTTTAGGGAGCGAGTCGGCTATCGGTTTGGAGATGATTATAGCGGCGTCAGCTTTTTTAAGGACACTCTTCTCCAGCTCTTTATTGATTTCTTTAATTATAGGGTTTTGCTTAGCAGTTTGTAGATAGTAAATATCAGTCCACGGGTCTCTGAAGTCAGCAATCCAAGGAAGGGGTGTCGACTCTTTTAGCTTCATCCCGACAAGATGTGAAGAGTGAGGTGGTCCTGTAGTAATGATGAGTGAGTATTTCTTGCTTCTCAACTCCTCTTTAGCCAGGTTGTAAGCTGCTTTACTCCAAAAAACTCTACTATCAGGGGTTACTATATTTAGTCGTGTCCAGTAAAGGAGCTTTTTAATTAAAGGGTCATCTTTTTGGCTAAGAAGGGTTCCGTACGGGAATTCATCATTACTTTTAGGTTTAACGAAGGAGAAGAGTTTACTGCTAAGGGAGCGTTTCGTTCTTATAACTTTGGTTGATAATGGCACTTTATGGGCTAATGTCGGGTCGAGGACAGAATAATCACTTTCGGATGCGGTAAGTATAGTCGGCTGCCATCCTAAATTAGGAAGATGTTTAATGAATCTGAGCCATCTTTGTACGCTTGCTCCACCACAGGGTGGGAAGTAAAACGAAATGATTAAGACTCGTTTCATAACGCCTCTATCATATCGCTAACAAACTTCTTCCAAGAGAGGTTAGCTCTATATTCAGCAATATCATCCTTTACTTGTTGTTTATCGAGTTCAAAGTATTTAATTATCCCTTCAGCAAAGTCTGCTTCGTCTACAGAGCTTGTCACCATTCCAGTCTTGCCATCGATTACCATTTCCGGCAATCCTCCTACAGGGGTCACTACAACGCCAATGTTCATCACATAAGCTATTTGGACTACGCCGCTCTGTGTTGCTTGGATGTAGGGAAGGGCAAGAGTATCGCCAGCTTTGAAGTAGAGCTCCACTAAATTATCTGAAACATATTCGTCCATTAAAACAATATCCTCTTTGAATTCACTATTCTCTATCAGACTGTGATACTGTTGGTCGTCGCCGTATATTTCTCCAACTATCAGCAACACTGCATTTGGCAGTTTTTTCTTTATATGGGGCAGGCTTTTAATAAGCATCTCTACCCCTTTATAGGGTTTTATATAGCCGAAAAAGAGGATTACATCTTTCCCCTTAAGGTTTAGTATTTCTTTTGCTTTATCGGTGGAGTAAGCGTTTCGATTATGAAACTCATAAAGTGGATGGAAGGAGGAGATGATTTTAATGTCTCGCTTATCGAGGTGATAAATTATCTGGTCACAGTTTTTGGCTTTACTCTCCTGCACAGGATTACTTTTCTTATATCTTCGCCAGTGAGAAAAGTTTTTAATTGCGTCGACGAATACAGAGTTGGACAAAGTCAGGATGTAGTCAGCTTTGATGAGGAGTTGTCGTGTTAAAAAGTTAGCAAAGGGCCATTTTTCATGAAAGTCTATGTTATGTGTGACAACGATAGTCTTAATCCCTTTTCTGCGGAGTCTCTTTAGAAGGTATGAGTAGGAAGGGACGAAGTAAGGCAGAAAGAACTGAAAGATAACGTAATCAGGTTTATGTTTTACAATCGCCTTATAAGTTTTATGGTAGGTTGTGGGGTCATAGGGTGTTAGGACGCGTTCTGCTTTAATATCTTTAAAGTAATCATTGTCCTCAGTCTGCCCTTTGCCTGGAAAAATTAGCTCAGGGTATTGTCGTTGAAAAGTGATGACTACTGAATCGTGTCCATCCTCTATGAGCTGTTTGTGTAAACAACCGGCAAAGTGAGCTATTCCGCCTCTATAGGGATAAACAGGGCCTACTTGTACAAACTTCATTATGCTTTCGCGTTATCGTTTCTTAGGTCTTCTTTTTCTTTGTCAGATAGAATGACATTCTTCAGAAAGTCGTCATATTCGAGATCGGGGCGCATTTCAGCGATAGCGTTAACTATCTCTAACAGGTTGGGGAAATTCAGGGTAATAACAAGTGTTTTATCCCCTTCATACTCGATTTTCAAAGCTTTTGTTTTTCCAGGGTAGAGAGATATTTTACGTAATTGGTCCCAGCTAATCGGCACACTTTTTTTACCAAGGTATTTGAAGACGAGCCCTTCTTGTCGAAACAACACAGTGTTAAGAGAGTAAAAGTTGCGTGTCAACGAGTTTAAGGCGAAGAAAATGATCACAAAAGGGACGATTTTCTGGAACGTTTTTGTAGCGGAATCGATATAGTTGAAGATATAGGAAACCGCATAAGTTATAGCAAACATAGAGAGTAAGATCACGAACCAGCGGATAAACGGATTAAACCGGTAAGTCCGAGGGAATCCTTTTCTCTTGTTAATATCGATTAGGTTATAGATATCGTACTTTTTCATTCTTTAATTCCTTCGTATAGTCTTGAATGTTTTGCCACCTTTCAATATCTAAAGAGTAGCTTCCAAAGTCAATTATTTCATCAGGTTCACCGTGGAAATCTGACCCTCCAGTGATGAGTAGGTTATGTTGTTCCGCTAACTGTTCGAAAATTCCAATAGCATAGGCGGATGATCTTGGGCAATACACTTCCAAGCCGTCTACTCCGGCTTCGATGACTCCATTTACCGTTGCAATGTTATCCAAACGGTGGGGGTGAGCCAAGACAGAGATTCCTCCGGCTTTTGAGATGAGTTTGATAACTTTATCTACAGGTGGTGTTTGTTTGGGCACATAAGCACGTGCGTCATCTCCCAAGTAGCGGTTGAAGATACTTTTAATAGTAAGACTATACCCTTCTTCGATCATAGCTCTGGCGATATGCAAGCGTCCTACAATACGTGAACGTCCTACAGATTTCAGTATTTGATTGAAATCGAGATAGATATTATATGCGGCAAGTTTATCGACGATCTGTTTAGCTCGATGAATTCTGTTTGTATTAATTTGGCGGAGCATAAAGTGGAGTTCCTCGTTAGAATCATCGAAGAAATAAGCGGCGATATGTACTTCAATATCGTTATAATTGGCGCTTATTTCGACTCCTGGTATCAAGGTAATCCCATAAGACGAGGCAATATCTTTTACTGATAGATAGCCATCAATGGTATCGTGATCGGTTATCGATACGATATTATAACCACGTTCATTACACAGCTCAAGCAACTCTTCTGGGGTCATTCGCCCGTCAGAATAGTCAGTGTGTAGATGTAAGTCAATCTTCATAGGTGTTTCCTTATGCTCTTCAATATTATTCTCAATATAACAGTCTGTAAATGATTAGAATAAGGTCAAGCAATTTATATTTATGGTGTGGCCTATGGGGAAAGTGGTTGTTAAGCGGGCAAAGCGAGAAACTCGAATTATCTTGACAGCTATGAAAAACTATCAATACTTCGACACGTTTTAATTACTAAGAGAGGGAGGGAAAATGAAGTTATTGAAGTTTGCGCTGGATACGGCTAAGTCCTTAGGTGCTGACTATGCTGATATCCGTGTTCATCATAACTTGAACGAGATGATATATCTTCGGAATATGAGTTTGAAGAACACATCACAGCGGGATACTTATGGTTATGGAATCAGAATTTTTTTGAATGGTGCTTGGGGGTTTGCGCATAGCAATGACTTAAGCGAACAGAGCTTAATTCGAACGGTTAAAAGGGCTTTTACTTTAGCGGAGCAGTCGGGACGAATTAAGTATAACGGTGGTTTAAAGTTAGCTCCAGAGAGAAGTTACGTTGATATTTATAATACACCGTATGAGATTGATCCTTTTGATGTCCCACTTTCAGATAAAGTAGATCTGATGATGGAAGTGAACAAGACAATGCTCGGCTTCAAAGATATTAAACAGGCGATGTTTATGCTTGGGATCAGTAAGGAAGAGAAGCTTTTCGCCTCTACACTCGGCACTATGTTAGAGATCAACACTATGTATATCGAACCTACTTTTAGGGCGACAGCAGTCACTCCACACGACAGTCAGTCAAGGAGTTACCGTAACGGTGGCTTTGCAATTGGCTGGGAGTATATGGAGGAGAGGGACTGGTTAGAGAAGGCTGAAAAGGTAGCTGAAGAGGCGATTATGAAGGTCAAGGCGGAAACACTAAAGGGGGAAGAGAGGCGTTCACTCATTCTCGACCCGATGCATTTAGCGTTGACTATCCACGAATCGGTGGGTCATCCTACTGAACTCGATCGTGTACTCGGCTGGGAGGCAGATTTTGCTGGAATTAGCTTTGCTACACCGGAGAAATTAGGTAAGTATCAATACGGAAGTGAAGTGGTTAACTTTGTAGCTGATAACACTTTGGAGAAAGGCCTTGCTACTGCAGGTTATGATGATGACGGAGTTCCCAATCAGAGGTGGTATATCGTTAAAGATGGAATTCTTCAGGAGTACGGTTCAACGAGAGACACTATTTCTCAGCTTGGTAACGGTCTAAGCCGTGGTTGTAATCGAGCCACCAACTACTTTGATTTCCCTATCAACAGAATTCCAAACTTATATTTAGAGCCGGGTCAAGAGGAATTATCCCCTAACGACTTGATTGAAGATACTGAAGATGGTATTTACATCGAAGGCCAAGGGAGTTTTTCTATCGACCAACATCGAGTTAACTTCCAATTTGGTGGCGATATGTTCTGGGAGATCAAGGATGGAAAGAGGGTCCGACCACTTAAGAAGATAATCTACAAATCGAATAATCCAGAGTTTTGGAACAGCGTAGATGCAATTTGTGACCGTCGATTCTTTGGTCTTTTCGGTGTCACCAATTGCGGTAAAGGGCAGCCTGGACAGGTCGGAAGGATGACGCACGGTGCTGCAACAACAAGGTTTCGAAATATACGAGTCGGAGGTTCCCAATGAAAGAGAAGATGAGAAAATTAGGCGTAAAAGTGCGTCAACTCTGCTCGGCAGATGACTTTACGCTGACTATGTATTACAATCAAGATACACACGTTCGATTCGCCCAAAATGGGATAACGCAACATATAGACGGAGAAAACCTCGTTCTAAACTTAGAAGTTGCCTTTGATGATCAGACAGGGACAGCCTCGATAAATCAGATCGATGAGGAGAGTATCGAAATGCTTGTTCACAACGCTGAAGCTATAGCGTTGTTAAACATGCCAGACCCCGAATACATTGGAACTGACGGGGCGAGAAAGCTTAGACCGCTAAATAAGCAGGCCGAAGCAACAGTTAACTTGGACGTCAAAGAGATGGTGGACGGAATAGAGCTCTGTGTGAACAATGCTATCGAAAAAGAAGCAAAAGTTTCGGGTATCTCTGATAAGCATATCTACAAAAATTATATGATGACCAAAAAAGGGTTCCAAGGTTACGATGAGCGTGTGCTGTTTTCCCATTCAATGACTATGAAAAAAGAGGGGGTGGAGACTAAAGTATCCGCTTCTGTTCAGGATTACAGTCAGTTTTCAATGGAACAGATGATTAAGCAGTTGAACGATCAGTTTGACTCGCTTAAAGAGCCACAAAAGATTGAAAAAGGTAGAATGCCTGTCATAATGAGACCGCAAGCTTTCTTGCAATGGCTGAGGTATCTCGCTTGGACATTTCAGCTCCGTGAAGCAGAAGAGGGAACGAGTCCGTACACTGACCAGCTTGGTAAGCAGTTCTTCGGCGAAAAGTTCAACTTATACTCAACTGTTGATAATCCGATTCTATCCGCACCTTTATTCACAAGAGATGGAACTCCAACGAAAAACATTAGCTGGATTGAGAACGGGAACATTGTTAATATGCAATGTGACCGCTTCTATGCCAAATTAAAAGGGATTGAGCCAGCAATGATGTTTAACACGGTAGTTGATGGTGGCGACGACACAGAAAAAGAGATGATGAGTAAAGTTAAGCGAGGGGTTATCCTAAATAACCTATGGTATATTAGACCAGTTGATATGAAAGCAGGGGAATGGACGGGGTTAACCAGGGATGGCGTGCTTTACTTTGAGGATGGCGAGGTTAAGCACTCAGTGACCAACTTCCGCTGGAATGAAATACTGCACGACGCTACAAAGCGTATTCTCGGATTAGGCAAAGCAGTCCAAGTTGAGCATAATGCGATAGTGCCGACTGTTCTGTTTGACGACTTTAATTTCGTCGACGTGACAACATTCTAAATTTGTAAGGCTACCCCTAACAAAAGGGGTAGCTATTTTCCCTATCTTTTCTTCCACAAATAAATCGTTTATAAGTTTGATCGGTTTCCTGAATTCTGACCCATCTTTAAAAGCTTTTCTATATCATCGGGAGAAAACGGTATCTCTTTAGCTAAAAAATATTTGTATCAGGCGATACACCAAAAGAGTCTCCACTCCGTTAAAATCTGTAAAGTGTTGCATAGCATAGGTTACTAAGGGGTATATAAGGGAGAATGCCGTAGGCGGCTGTAGGCCGGCTACGGGGGTGCTCCTTACTTGTTCGGTAGATGAAGAGGGTAGAAGTAGTTTTATTTACCTTATATTTCTACAGTTTTTAACGATATTTTTGGAGTTAATGGGAGATATTGCTCACCTTTATTCTTGACAGGTATACCGTAGTCGTAATAATAGTAATTCGCTGTAAAAATAGCATTATTATGGTTGATGAGGATTAGCGAGTAAGCTCTACTCACTGCCATAAAATAAGATAGATATTAAGGAGAACAAGATGAAGAGGACTTATCAACCTCACGGAAGAAAGAGAGCCAACAAGCATGGTTTTCGCTCAAGAATGGCTACTAAGGGTGGTCGTTTAGTCTTAAAGAGACGTCGCGCTAAAGGGAGAAAAGTTTTAACCGTCTAATCAGATGCGGTTTATAACGAAAACTGTTGAGTATAATGAAGTATACCGTTCTCATCGACGTTATCAGGGGAAGTATTTCAATCTTCTCGTACATTTCTCAAGCGCTGAGGAGTGCATAGGGATCGGTATAATTGTCAGCTCTAAGGTTGGCAAGGCTGTCATAAGAAACAAACTAAAGCGTAGAATAAAGGGATTTCTCCACGGCTATAAGGGATCACTCCCTAAGGGGGTGAAGGTTGTGATTATCGCTAAAAGAGAGGCGGCAACCATAGATTGGACTGAACTATGTAAGGATTTAGAGGACTCTTTTAAGAGTATTTCGCTCAGTCGAGTGGAGCATAGAATTGAATGTTAAACAAGATATTCGTATGGATGATTATCTTTTATCAGAGGACTATTTCTAATGTTATACCTCCTGCTTGCAGGTTTACCCCTTCCTGCAGCGAATACGCACGACAAGCCTTTGTTAAACACAGTTTTTTTAAAGCACTAAACTTATCCATTAAAAGAGTACTCAAATGTCATCCCTTTCACCCTGGAGGGGATGATCCGGTACCTTGAAGCAGGAGAACATTGTGGATAAACGCACTTTAATAGCCTTAGTATTGGTTTTTGTCGTATTTTGGCTAAGTAATGAATTTCTTTGGAAAAATAAAGAACCAGTACAACCTACAATAGTAGAAACAACTGAAGAAGTTGCTACTAATTCTGACAATCGAGCTTTAAACAGCGAAAGTAAAACAGAAACAAATGCAGCTTTAAGTAGCCACCTATTTAGCGAAGAGGTGGAAAATATTGACGACGAGATAATCCTGCAGAACGATAGAATGTCTCTAACTTTTACGAATCAAGGCGGACTACTCACATCAGTTAAGCTGAAAGATTTTACTCGCCAAGACTATGAGAGCATTGTCGATCTAATACCGGAAGAGAAGAGTCTTTTAGGGGTTAGGATTAATACGGACACAGATACGATATACTCTGACCAACTTATCTTTAACTGGGAGAAGAGAGAGTTAGATGGATACCCAGCTGTTGTCTTCTATCTCGGTAGTAGCGACGGAAGCAGAATAGAAAAGCGTTTTATACTAAAGGAAGACTATAATCTCGTTATGGAGCTTGGGGCTCGTGGTATTGAGTCAATTCGGGACTATAATGTTGACTTTAGCAGCGGTTTGCCAGATACCGAAGCGTTTCTTAAGCAGAAGGGTATGGATTACCGTTTTGTCTCTCAGGTACAAAACGTCCAGAAGAGCATTCTTTTACGTAAAATCAATGGTAGCAATAAGATTGATGGTAACATTGATTGGGCAGCTATTAGATCTAAATACTTTGTGATGGCTTTGATTCCGGAGCAGAGATTACAGACGGATCATGTACGCGTATTTAAGAGCGACGATAGTCCTGCTTTCGATCTCACTGTTAAAGCGAGCCGCACTACCTCAGAGCTCTCTGATGAGTATAGCCTCTATTTAGGGCCGATGGAATACGACAGACTGAAAGCATTTTCCATAGGTTTAGAGGGTACAATGGAGTTGGGCTGGAAGTTTATTCGCCCGCTGGGAAGACTTTTCTTATGGCTATTGAGAAACATCTATAGGTTGATTCCAAATTACGGAGTAGCCATAATCTTTTTCGCCTTGATCTTGAAGTTAGTCCTCTATCCGTTAACACACAAGAGCTTTGAATCTTCTCATAAGATGCAGAGAATGAACCCTTATATGCAGGAGATTCAGCAAAAGTACAAATCAGACCCGCAACAGATGCAGAAAGAGTTACAAAAACTATATAAAGAGCACGGAGTTAGCCCGTTGGGCGGTTGTCTCCCCCTTCTTTTACAGATGCCAGTATTCTTTGCACTCTATCCAGTTCTTCGTTACGCAATTGAGCTAAGACAGGCTTCATTTGGCTTTTGGCTAAATGACTTGTCGGAGCCCGATCCGTATATTATTCTGCCGATAGTTATGGGTATATTTATGTTCGTTCAACAAAAAATGATGATGCCTAAGAGCGTCGACAAAGACAAAATGGACGAGAAACAGCTCGCCCAATTACAGAGCCAGAAGATGATGCTCTACGTTATGCCAGTCTTTATGGTATTCATCTTCAGATCCCTGCCGTCGGGATTAGTGCTATATTGGACGGTATTTAACATCTTCTCTATCATTCAACAACATTCGATAAAGAAGAAATTTAAGTAAAAAAGGAACTATTATGAAAGAATTGCAACGTGAAGGAACTGCACCAGAACAAATAATAAATGACTTTCTCAAAGAACAAAACCTACAAAAAGAAGATGTCAGCTACACTATAGTAGACGAAGGTTCAAAAGGATTTCTGTCGCTTTTTGGCAGAAGACCCGCAGTTGTATCATTCAAAATCAAAGATGAAAAAGAAACTTTGTTAAGCTTTTTACGTACCCTATTAAAACAAATGGGGGTCGAGTACAAATCTATTACCCATAAAAAAGAAGGGATTTATCACCGTATACACATTCAAGGGGTGGATAACCCAGGATTCCTTATCGGTAGAGATGGAAGAATGGTGTTCAGTATCGAACATCTGCTTAACCGTACTTTAGAAAAAGATAGAGAAAAACGGGGGAAAGTAACCCTCAATGTCGACAATTATAAAGAAAAACACGAAGAAATTATTATAAGAAAAGTACAGCAGATCACTAAAAGAGTGATAGAACGAGAAAGTAGTATCACCCTCGAACCAATGAACGCAGCAGATAGAAAAACAGTCCATAATTTTCTCGAAAAAGATACACAAGTAAAGACTATGTCCATTGGTAAAGGTGATATGAGAAGAATCGTCATCTACCCTGTTTCTAAAGGGATTGGTAAAGACATAGAAGAACGCTCAAGTGGTAATAAACATTCCAAAAACGTTGGGAATAATCGGAAATATAACACTGGACAACCAAGCCGAGCCAGAGCTAAATATGTAAGAAGAAATAGACCGAGAAGACAGACTGATAGTAATGAAGAGAGAAATAATAGAGCATCTGAATAAACTCTATTTCGATAACTTTGAAGTATATATCTTCAACGCTGGCAACTTCTATAGTGACGCCGGAGCAGCTATGGGGGTACTCCCAAAAGCAATCTGGAGGAAAAGTGTTCAAGAAGATGAACTTGGACGAATGGAGTTCGCCACACACCTTATGCTTGTTAAGAGTGAGAAAGGTAATATACTCATAGATACAGGTATTTGCTCTCAACCCGATGAAAGACAAAAGAAAATATATAACCCTAAACAATCAACGTTGATAGAAAACTTGGAAATATGTGGCTGTAAAAGAGAAGATATAGATTACGTTGTTTTTACCCATCTACACTTTGATCACGTTGGAGGGGCAGTTTTACAAAGCAATGGGAAGGTTGAGCTTACCTTCCCTTTTGCTCAACATATAATTCAAAAAGATGAATGGGAGATTGCTCTTAGTCCAGACGAACTAAATAAGGCTGCTTATGGGTTTGACGAAGCGATTAGAGCCCTTGAAAATAGTAGAAACGTTCATATTGTAGACGGAGATTTCGAATTGGCTCAAGGCATTCATCTTATTAAAACAGGCGGGCACTCCGAAGGTATGCAGATTGTGAAGCTTGAGGATAATGATAAAGTCCTCTTCTACCCGAGCGATATAATACCTAACGAGATAAATCTGCGTCTATCTTTAACTTCTGCTTATGATGTGTGTCGTAAAGAAACTGCTAAAGCCAAAGAATTCATCTTTAACTATAAGCCTGAAAAAAGGAGGTATGTAGTCTTAAACCATCAGGCTGACAAATCTCTGATAGAGCTTCCTAAGTTATAGAGACATATTAAATTACAACTTTTTTATAACCCCTTTCAATGATAATGTTTTTGCCGAGCAGGTAGTGTAAAATGCTGTGCAGCAGTATCTTAAGTAGCGATGCACGTTCTGTTGTTTGATCTTTTTAAGCGAATAAAAGAGAGGCGTCAACGCCATAATGACTTGATAGTTAAAGATTTATGTTGACAGAATAGTTTTGGATATCAAAACTTGGTCATCCTAAGGTCATGGAGGAAAAATATGAAAAAGGATGAATTAATCACTAAGATTGCTGCCGATGCTGAAATCACTAAAAAGCAGGCAGGTTTGGTTCTGAACTCTTTATTAGATGGAATCACTACGTCACTGAAAAAAGGTGACAAAGTAACCTTCGTAGGATTCGGGACTTTTTCAATTTCAAAGAGAAAGAAAAGGGCGGGTGTAAACCCAAAGACTGGTGCTAAGATAACTATCCCTGCAAGAAATGCTCCAGTTTTCAAAGCAGGAAGCAAGCTTAAAGAAGCTGTTAAATAATCTGTAAGTTCAGTATCACGTGCGGATTTTCATCGGAAAATCCGCTTTTTTATTTCAATAACTCTATTTCTTCAGGTAGTATCAGAGATGAGATGGAGCTAAAAGGGGGAATCGAACCCCCGACCTACTGATTACGAATCAGTTGCTCTACCGAACTGAGCTATTTTAGCTTTCCTAATTAGAAAAGCAGTGAAAATCAGAGTGCATATTGTCAATTGAAAAGATTGTAGAGGATCGCAATGTAACCCTACAAGCGATTTGACAGATATTTCTGTAGCTCTTTGATTTTTAGCTTGACAATTATTTTTCTATCAGGAAATTGAGCGCGTAAAGTGAGTCGATAGCCAAATAGTGTTCATCCCAAGAGCTATCATTGAGATGTATAATGTCGTAATCGAGTTTTTGTGTGTACTAATTTCGAAGGAAAACTATTTAACCAACAAAGTTCAATAAGCTATGTGATTTAAGCCTTAATTATTAATCGAAATAATATGGAGGAGTATTGTTATGAGTTTAAGAACGCACAGTTTTAGGTATTTAGTGGCTTCTGTTTTCTTGCTTGCTTTGACTTTCTCGCTATCAGCCGCTGTCATTTTTTTTGAGGACTTTAATGCATCTACCGAACTGCCTGAAGGGTGGACAACCGAACAGTTAGAGGAAGCGCGTCCAGCTGATCGCGTTTGGAGATGTGATAACCCCGGCAACCTATCTATTGGCGGGAATTTTACAGGAAATTTTGCAGTTTATGATGGTTATTATGGCGGTTACGTTAATAATCCAAACGTAAGAGCTATATTGACCACACCAGCCATCGATTGTAGTGGCTATTCAAATGTTACTTTAGCTTATGATGCCTATTATGTTCATTACACAACCAGCTATGTAGCTGCTGAAGTCTTAATCAGTACAGACGGTGAAAACTGGACCAGACTGAAAAACTATAGTGCTAACTTTGGTCCTGCACTTGACCATATAGACATCACCGAGCATGCAGCTGGTAAGAGTAATGTACAAATCCGCTGGGGCTGGGATGCCTACGCATATTACTATGGAATTGATAACGTACAACTGTTGTCATTTACAGACCAACCACTTCCAGTGACAATGAATTCACCAGCGAATAACGCTGATAAACTCCCATTGGAAACTACGCTTCGTTGGACACCATCAGCTTTGGGTAACCAACCAACAGGGTATAAAGTCTACGTTGATACAGTTAACCCACCAGAAGCTATGGTGTATGAAGGAGAAGAGACAACTTACGCACCAACTTTAGGCTACAAAACAACTTACTACTGGCAAGTTATTCCCTATAATGAGCACGGCTCTACTCCGGTAGAAGATTGTGTGGTGTATTCATTCACAACTTACCCTGCAGAACCACTTCCTGCTCTTTTAGTAGGTCCTGTAGACAATGAAAAAGATGTTCATCCATACACTAAGTTAGAATGGAAACCACAAGCAGAAGGGTTCCAACCAGTTGGTTATAAAGTGTATATGGATACCAATAACCCACCTGAAACTTTAGTTTATGATGGTGCAAATACCAACTACTCACCAGAATATGATTTTGAAACTACATATTACTGGCGTGTCGTGCCCTATAGCACCGATGCTTCTACTCCAACAGAAGACTGTCCAGTCTGGAAGTTAGAAACTACTAAGCTATTCACATATCCATTTACTGAAAACTTCTCAGGAACACGTCCTGCAGGCTGGAAGACACGTAACTTGTCAGCAGGTTATGAAACCGCTATTTGGGTATTCAACAACCCAATGGGCAGAGAGCCAGGAGAAGGTTTTGATGAAGATTTCGCAATCTATGACGAAAGTAACACAGGTTACTCTTATGGAGAGGCAGCTCTAATTACCCCTCCAATCGATCTTACTGAAGTACCAAACGTAACAGTTGGTTTTAACCATTACCTCAACGCTGGTTTCTATGGCGGTAGCTATAGAGTAGATGTTAGCTCTGACGGCGAAAACTGGGATGTTGCGGGTGGTGGTTTTGCAAATAGCTTTGATGCAGAAAGACAATATATTAACCTCTCAGAATGGGCTGTAGGTAAAAAGACTGTTTATATCCGTTGGATTGCTGATGGAAGCTTAGGCGGATACGGCGACGGTCATTACGCAGTTGATAACATTGAATTAGTCGTTTACGAAGGTGTGCCACACATTCCATCATTGGTTTCACCAACTAACGGAAGAGATGACCTTCCTATAACAACTAAACTAACCTGGAAAGCCCCAGAACTTGGTGCAGAGATTACAGGTTATAGAATCTATCTCGATACAGAAAACCCACCAGTTGACTACTATGAGGTAGAGAATGTTCTCGAAAGTTCACCTACATTAGATTATAATACAGTATACTTCTGGCAAGCAGTTCCATTTAACACATATGGCATTGCTGATAGAGAAGAGTGCCAAACTTGGTCATTTGAAACACAAGACGCAAATCCGCTTCCAGTAACCTTGAATATTCCAGCAGATAACGCTAAAGATATCATTCTTGGTTCAGCACTTACTTGGACAGCCAATTCAGTTGGTATTAGACCAACCGGCTACAAAGTACGTCTTGATACAGAAAATCCACCAAGAGCAAGCAGCGAGCAAGATGTTGGCGACGTTGTTCAATGGGCGCCAGGATTTGATCCAGAAACTACTTACTACTGGCAAGTAATCCCATACGCTGCAGATGGTGAAGCTGATCCTGCTGACTGCGTAGTCCGCTCATTCACCACTAACCCTGCAAAACCATATGCTGCTACTATAGTAGTTCCAGCTGACAATGCAAGACAGATCAGTATTGCACAAAAACTTCAGTGGGCACACGCAGCTAAAGGTGAGCAAGCTACCGGTTACAAACTTTACTTCGGTAAAGATAACCCACCAACAACTGAAGTTCTTGATGCATTAGTTACAGAATATAGACCAACATTAGAGTTCGAAGAGACCTATTATTGGCAAGTAGTTCCTTATAATGACGCAGGTAATATTGACACATGCCCAGTCTGGAAATTTGAGACTGCTGCTATACTTGAATTACCTGTATTAGAAGAGTTTACTGCAACTACTCAACCAGAAGGGTGGCAAAATGCACCTGAAGGCGCAAACCCAGAGCCATGGGTATTTACTGGTCATATGCCAACAGCTAACCCAGGTAACCAATTTATTGGTAACTATGCCTCTATCTATAGAACCGGTAATACCGAAGCTATCAATTCATCGTTAATTACACCAGCCTTTGACTGTACAGGTGTTGATGAGGTTAGTGTTGGTTTCACCAGTAGATATACAAGACATAACACACCAGCGGGAAGTGCTAATCTTGAGGTAAGTACTGACGGCATTAACTGGGATACAGTTCAAACCTGGACAGCAACACATGCTCAAGGTAAACAAACAATCAATATTTCCAGTAAAGCAGCTAACCAGAGCACTGTTTACGTAAGATGGAGATACCAAACAAATAAAGCTACTACAGGTGTATCATGGTGGAAAATTGACAACGTATTCATCTACGGACCAATGCCTCCATACGCAGCTACTCCAACAACTCCAGCTAATGGAGCTGAAAACTTAGCTACCAATACAAGATTAAATTGGACTGCACCAACAATAGGTGTTCCACAAACAGGATACAACCTATACATTGATACAGATGAAGCGTTAGATGTAGATCCGATTGATGTTGGTAACGTATTAAACCATTCACCAACCTTGGCATTTGATACTACTTACTATTGGCAGGTAGTGCCATATAACAGCGCTGGCGAAGCTGATAAATCAACTTGCCCAGTAATGTCATTCACTACACGTATTGCCAACCCACTTCCAGCTACATATGACTTACCAGCTGATGGTAGAGAGAATATTGCTCCAAGTAGAGTCAAACTTGCATGGACACGTAATAACCAAGGTGAATTAGCGACTGCATTTAAAGTTTATCTTGATGAAAATAACCCACCGACTACAGAAGTATTCGATGGTGCAGCTTATGAATATTCACCAGAAGACTTAGATTTATCAACTAAATACTACTGGAGAGTAATACCATATAACACTCATGCATCTGCTTTTGAAGAAGACTGCGCAGTATGGTCATTTACTACAGCTGGAGAGCCTATGGAAGGCGGTACATATGTAGTAAGCTTAGACTACCCAGAAGAGGGTGACTTTAGGACAGTTCGAGATGCAGTTAATGCAATCAGTAACCGTGGTATCACAGGTCCAATCATAGTTGACATTAAACCAGGTCGCTATGATGACGATGAACAAACTTATATTGAGCCAATACATATACAAGCAATTCAAGGCTCATCATCTGAAAATACAGTTACCTTTATAAACAATGATGTGACTCAAAAGGCTATCATTGACGTCTCAACCTACTCTGGTTATGATTCCTGGTATGACCCAGATCTCTTACCAAGTTGGTCAATCGTTGTTGACGGCGCCAGCCATGTCAGATTTGAGAACCTCTATTTCACAAGATCAAGATCAGGGTATAACGATTCTCATCTCGGTATGTGGAATGGAGCACACGACATTGAGATCGTAAACTGTAACTTTAACTTCGAAGACAACGTACTTAGACCAGTAATTGCTGAGAAATCATACAATATCCTTGTTGAAGGTTGTATGTTGAAAGGTGGTTACTCAGCAGTAAGCATCAAAGGCGATGGAAGCGTTCAACCTGCTGAATACATGCCAGGAATAGTCATTAAGAACAACAAGTTTGAAGTCACAAATACTGCAATCGACATGACTTACGTTGATTCGTTTGTCATCTCAGGCAACGTGATGGAGAACATTTATGAAGGTGGTTCTTATGATGCTAACATGATTGCCTTTGGCTACACTAAGGGTTCATTCCTGTTTGCTAACAACAAGATATTCGGATTCTCACGTAATGCTATAGAATGGGGAAGCCAAGGATATTTGTTTGATATTGATGGTGGTCATACAAGTGATGGTAAACCATCTTACTTTGTTAACAATATGATAGGTGGTGGACCAGGTAGTAAATTCTATAACAC
>Ga0265293_10000260_pt1 | contig 129959 bp, 107 predicted proteins | sample Munlanlewell138R_FD_192505 | JGI IMG/M metagenome (GOLD analysis project Ga0265293, IMG submission 192505) | Leachate microbial communities from a municipal landfill in Southern Ontario, Canada - Leachate well 138R | ecosystem: Engineered > Solid waste > Landfill > Unclassified | place...
ATTTACAAAAGTCTTTAATGTTCTGTAAAGAGTCACTTTATCAGCTTGTTCAAATTTTTGTTCCAGTTCAGACAAACTGATAGCCGTTTTTTGTTCGATTAAAACTTGCAACACCAACTCTCGCATTGCTGTTGGTTTGATGTTTCTCGAGACGAGTTTGTTGTCTATTTCCTTTTTCATTTTACTAATTTCAATAATCTCGGTTTGTTCAAAGCTCAAATGTAACAATTAAGCACCGGTGCGTAGGCAGAATTGCAGCTCTTTTACAAGCCTTTGGTTTGGGTGTTGGCTTGTGGGGTCTTGGAAATGTGCTGCAATGTGGGTCAGGGTTTCCCTTCTTCTTTTTGCGGGGGGAGAAAAAACAAAATAAATTCCTCCAAGTTTGCACCGAACTTTTATAATTGCATGTCTTTTTTCGCCTTGTTGCTAACGGTCTCGGCTAAGAAACGTAGGGCTTTCGAAGCGATTACTTGTCCACCGAAACCAAAATTAGTTTAGTAAACAAAACTTGCTGAACGCTTATCTGCCCTATGTTTTCTTAGCCATTGTTGTGCTTTCGTGCTTTTATTTTATTAATTCCACATTTTTAAGTTTTTCAATCGAGTTATTGAAGTCTAATTGTTCTGAAAAGACTAAAATCTCTTTTCCAACTCGATTTGAAGCTGATTGTGAAAGACTATATCTAAGTCGTTGCTTTTTGTTGTAGAGATTGATAATAAAATCGTTGTTGTCATAAGAGACCAACCACTTATGATTTATTTTCTCTACTTGTCGAGCAAGGTTTTCATGGTCTTTCTTTTTAAAGTAGTTCATGTACAAATCTGCTCCTTTGTGAACGTATGGAGGGTCTAGGTAGATAAAGGTGTTTTGAGTGCTTTTATTTAGATTTCTTATAAAGCTTATGCCATCAAGGTTAGTAATGTTAATTCTGTTTTTGAAGTTGGCAATTCTCTCTATTCGTTTAATAAGGTCTGATTTGTTGAATCGAGCAGTGATTTTGTATTTTCCTTTCTGTTCCAAACCACCAATTGGGCCACCTTTGATAACACCTGATATGTTAGTTCTATTTAGAAAGAAGACTGCTTGAGCTACTTCAAATTGGCTGTATTTATCTGGATTATTTAGAACAGCTTTGAAATATCGCCAATTCTCAATGTCTATTTGTACATCTTCAACCCAATCACAAAATCTTTGATTTGATTCCAAAATAGAAAACCAAAAGGCATAAATTGAGTAGTCATAATCGTTAATGAATATTTCATTTACATATTCATTGAACAACAGTTTAAGAGCAAGGCCTGAACCACCTGCATAAGGTTCGGCATAATTTACTCCGAGAAGATTGTTTTCATAAAATAGTTTAGATATAAAAGGAAATATACAGGCTTTACCACCTGGATACCGTAGTGGTGATTCAAATTGACTATGTCTTTCACTATCTACCATGAGTAATTGTTAAGATTTCACCAATAATAATTGAGACAGCAATTGTTTGGTCAAGGTTATTACTAGCTTGATAATTATGTGCGCCAATATGGAGTAATTGAGTGATTGTTCCTTCGCTGACATTTTGAGCAGAAAGAGTGGTCTTAGCATCTTTATCTAAATTCTTTTTTGCGTTTTTGAAATTGGCTTTAAGATATTTGTCTAAAGTCTGTCCATTGTCATTTGCAGCAGTCTCGCAAAGCAGACGCAAAGCCATACGGACAAGACTTGGAAAATATTGGCTAAAAGTGTCTTTTTTCTGTTGGTAGAATCCGTATAAGTCAACAATATCTCGATACAGGTCGCTAACCTGACCTGACTTTAAATAAAGTTTACCGTTAAAAACTTCTGTTTCCTGCTTTTTTGTTCTAGGGGCTTGTTTTTTCTTTGGGGTCGCATTAGTACCTTTTACATTAATCTGAATTTTAGATAAAGGCTTTTTCTTGTTGGTTTCAATTAGGCTCCTGGAAGACTTGTCAAGGACTTCAATTATTTTGCCCCTTTTTTTACGAGTAGAAATTGTCTTTGAAGCTACTTTGTTTGATATATCATCAAAAATTGATTCAGCTTCACTTTTACTATGCTTACTTTCAAGGTCGTTTTGATTGAACTCAAAGCCCATTTCTTTGAGTTTATTATTTGTAAATATTTCGTCTTTGACAAATCCTTGATTGAGGTGTGGGTTTTTGGAAATTATTCCTGTCGCGTTTTCAACTTTAAGAAATGTACTTTCATTTTCTTGCATATGTTTATGAAGGAAAATATCCCTATCCAAGGGGGACCAAGTTCCTGAATTTCCATGTTTCCTAAAGACGTTCTTAATTGCTGTGTCTTTATCACATACATTACAAGGAATTATTTTCGGAATATGTGGAAGCTTGGTTTTGTCAAAGTCGGTGAGCTTAACTAAGTCATGCTTTATTTTAGCTAAAATCATTCTTCTATTACCGTCATAGACAACTGGCTTTTTACCATGATACACTACAGTTGGTAGTTCACTAAAATCATAGAAGTCTTGCATGTCCTTTGCCAACTTTTTGAGATTCCATTTTGCATGTTCGTCTTTCCATGCCTTATCAGCGACATCTTGGTCACTACTTTTTGGGTCTATCGGGTCTCTTGGGTTTTCCGTCCAAAGGACTAAGTCTTCAATCTTTATTTCTTCAATTTTTTGACTCATTTTTCAATTTTAGGTTTTTTCTGCATGACGCCCAACGGTTCTCAGCTATACGCAGGCAGGGATTTTAACCACTGAACTTCCTACGAAGAACTGAGCTTTAAATTTACCACTTTTCTTACCTACGAAGCACAAAACCCCTGCTTGCGTATAGGTGATGTTGGCGGTAGTTTTTTATCTTATTCTGCTCAAGATTTCTTTCAATTTCGGTTCAATATTTAGTTGTTCAAATAGTTCCTCTGCTAATTTCAACGAACGTATAAAAGACGAACGTATGTTTTCAGGTTGTAAATCAGATGTTACTGCTTTGTATGCTGAATACCACGTTGGGTCAATATCTTTTTCAAGACTTTTGGTCGGACTTTCCCAATGTTGTGTTTTGTCGGTTGTTATTCTTATAAGCCAAAGTAAGTACTTCTGAACATTTGACAAACTTTGGTGAGCGTGAGCAAATTCGCCTCGTTTTATCAGGTTGCTTGTTGTCAGTAAAACATTCAAAAGCGATTCACTCAACCAAGCCGTGTTTTGATTTGTGGTTCGTTCAGGTGATTTTATCTTAATCTGATTGAACGTTTTTGCTAAAAGTCCGTCTTTATCGACTAAATTCATTTGGTCAAAGTCGCTAAAAGCAACCATACCTTCCCACGATTTAATAATTTCAACTTCTTCCGTTTTTAAAAAATGAAATTCGCCTCTGACCATATTGTCGAAGATAGCAACTTCACTTCCATATTCGTTGGTGAAATAAAGTGCTACTGGATGAATTTGGCTTACCCATTTTTCAGATGAAAAGTTTTCTTTATTGTTTAAAAAGATGTAAAATTCGATGTCGGAATATTGGTCGCCTTCGTTTTTAGTAAACGAGCCATACATAAAAACTGCGGAAACATTTGCGTCTTGATGGGCTATAGATTTAGTTTTGTCAATCATTTGTAACTGTGTCATTTTTTGAGTTTTAAAAGTGAATAATACAAACCCTCATTACTTTTAAAAGGAATATTAAAGAGTTCGGCTTGGTTTGTTCGGACAGTTACTTATAGCTTCATCGGATTATCTTTTTTGTATGTTAGTATGTTGTTCTGTAAAATTACCGCCAACATAAGCATATGACGAACTGAGTTCATCATATCCTAGTTTCATATTTAAGTATTATTCATCATATTCTACTAAATAGATAGAGTATAATGAATAAAGCTTATTTAATAAACAAATACAAACATCAGCTTATTCTTAAAAACTACAGTGAGAGAACAGTTGATGCCTACCTGATCAGTTTAAACAACTTCCTTCAATATGTTCAGAATAATGAGTTCAAAAATATTACCGCTACTCAAATTGAAGACTATTTCTATTATTGTAAGGTAGAACTGAATTATAGTTACTCAGCGATGAAACAACATTTAGCTTCAGTAAAATTTCTTTATAAGGAAATACTAAAAAAGAAGGTTGATTTCGATTTCAATATAAAAATGAAAAAGCCCTCTACAATTCCAGTAGTATTGTCGATAGAAGAGGTGCAGCGACTGTTTAATTCTTTTACGAATTTGAAGCATAAAGCGATTTTCACTCTTTGCTATTCAGCTGGTTTGAGGTTAAGTGAGATACTAAATATCAAAATAAGCGATATAGATTCTGACAGAATGCAAATTCGGATTGAACAGGCAAAAGGTAAAAAAGATCGATATTCAATTTTATCCCCTAAAGTACTCGACCTGTTAAGAAGCTATGCAAGCGAGTATAGACCTGAGGTGTATTTATTTGAGGGCCAAAATGGTGGGAAGTATTCAAGTTCTTCTGTTCAACAATTAATGCGGGCACATCGTAAAAAAGCAAATATTAACAAAAAAGCCACCCCACACACCTTGCGCCATTCATTTGCTACCCATTTGCTTGATAATGGGACAGATATCCGATTTATACAAGAGCTTCTAGGGCATAAGCATATCTCTACCACCCAAATTTATACGCACGTGTCGTCTCGAACCCTGAAAGACATTAAAAGCCCAATCGAGAATTTAGAACTGTAAAATAGGCCTCTATTTTTTTGACTTTGGTAGTCATCTAGTACCTATTATTAATATTTAAATTAATAATATTTAGCAATTATCTAACATTACTTATACAATACAGAATAGATTTGTAAAACGTACTGTCTGTGCCGTATATTGGTAGGAGTTACTTGAAAATCAAAGCAACCCAGTCTCAGAAAGACAGGGTTTTTTTATGTCTAGGAATTTGGGAGGGGTGGAATAACTATTCTTTTTTTAATTTCGCAATAGGAGTTCCTTTAAGACTCTCTCTTACTAAATTGGAAATAAAAATAGTAAAAGGCTCAATATCACCTTCAACACTCGCTTTTTCTAATGAGCTCATATATGCTTCGCGCTCTTCTACTGGAATCACAGTCCAGGGATATCCGCCTGATGCGAGCATTAAATTCATTAAAAATCTAGCCATTCTTCCATTGCCATCCATATATGGATGAATGTATACAAAGATAAAATGGCCAAGTACAGCCCGGACTCCTACATTACTTTCGTTTTCCAACAATTCGAAAAGGATTGGCATTGCATCTCTTACAGCTTCTTTATTCAACGGAACATGTTGTGATTGTGAAATATATACTTGATTTGTTCTATATCCAGCCAAATCTGAGGCCTTTAAAATTCCAACTGCAACACTAGGAGCAAATAATTCTTGGTACCATTTGAAATGGTCCTGGTCGGCAACGGTTCCTGAATTGGTGCCATTTAGAATTTTTTTAATACTACTTTTTATTGATTGGGTGGCTTGCCAATAACCTCTGGCAGCCATTGCATCCCGTTGATTTCTGTCTTCACTATTTTCTTCTATATTCCAATTACCGCTTCTTACTTTTTCAATTAAATCCACAGATACGGTGTATCTTTCAATAGATAAAGAATGGTATGCATCAGTCAAATATATTTGGTCCACCGAGTTTAAATATACTTCATGATTTTTGGCAAGCCCAGGACCATCTGGGAAATATTTAATTACTACTTTTCTGTATTCTTCCCACATGATTTTTAATCTATTTGCATAGGGAGACTTTTCTCTAAAGGATAGTTGAATAGGTAGTTTGTTTTCAAAAGGGTCTATTTCTCTTACATCGAAATCTGCCATTTTCATTGTAGAAACAATTTCATCAGCTATTCGAATTTGACCAATATTTCGAAAAGCTCCAGCCAATCTGCCCGCAATTACTGAATGAGAGCCATCTAATAGTTGTTTAAGTAATTCAGATGAGTCAGGAATTAATGCCAAAACAGTTCTCATGTCGGTTGGATTTTTTTCGAACATTGTTAGCGAGCAATTAATTAATGCAGAAGTAATAGTTAACATTCTTATTCCATTTACTTCTATTATCTCCGCTGTATTTGGTAATGGAGATTTCATTTCAAATAAGGAGGTATTATGTAAAAGGGGGATGTTCTTATTTGGTGCTTTAGGGCTACGAATATTTAATTGACTTGGAATTGTGTTATTGCCTGAATGCATTAAAATAGATTGCTCTGCAGAAATACAATAAGAGTTGTTATATTTATCTTTTAAATATCTTGAACAAAATTGCCAGTATGATGTGTACCAAAAAGTACTATCCCCTAAATTTTCATTTGGATTTGCTGCTATATACCAACCTTTGGCGACTTCTTTTAAAAATCCATTTTTGGTAAGTCGTTCGCGATGTGTTCTGTTTATTTCAGATGTTTTTATAGCTACATTGTTTTGTTCTTCTTGAATTTCACGAAGAATCTGAAGTGATGCTGCGAGCTTTTCTCCTGGTGTAGCCATATGAATAAATACTGTTTTAAAATTTAATTGCGGCTCTATATTTTGCGCCAATTTTAGCCTAGCGAGTTGTGCTATAATTAGCCCCTCATGCTGAATGTAAATTAGCCCTGCATGACGCGTTAAAATTAGCCTAGCGTGTAAATATACTAAAACTTATTCAAAATAAATGATTTATAACTGAATTGTTCAAATGTATGCCGACATAAGCACTTGACGAGCTGAGTTCATCATATCCTAGTTTGATGTTTAAATTTTAGTCAAATTATTTTTAAAATATTTTGATTAAAATGAATAAATAGGAGTTCTAGAAAGGTTCCGCTCCGTAGGTGCAGTACGAATCATGGTGTGCACAACTAGAATGGATAGATGAATTCGATCTAATACTGCCCCAAATGGGGCAGGTGGGTGGTAGTTGCTATTTGGGCTACAAATATATCGTCCCGATGGGACGGGAACCGCTCTACATGGGAGTCGATAGCATGGAAGCGCTGATTCTAAATATTCTGAATTTGGGTTGCAAATTTCGTCACAAATTCTAAAGGTTGATGGGGTTTTTAAGAATTAAGTAATTAAGATTCTATAAGAAGTAGTCTCTTCTTTACGATGGATGACCCTCTAGAGGAAAACAATCAACGAATTACCTAGCTTCAACAAATCCTAAGCAGGCCGAGTCAACACTTCACTCATGTAGTTGAAGAAGGGGCGGATGGTGAGGAAGGATTTGACGATTTCGAATATGAAATTTTCTGAGAGTACAATGTCATCTGCAATGGGGTGGACTAATCGAAATTGTTTCATCCGTATTAAGTCAATATCGGGGTGATCCGCATCAAAACCTCTGGGGGCTGTTTTAACAGATTTCCCAACAAAAGTACCCCAAGTGTTTTTGAATTCTTCATCTTCCATTATAGCTCTTAATGGAGCCGCATCGTGTGCTAATTCAGTTCGAATTAACTTTAAATCTGAAGGACTTGGATTTCTAAACCCTCCCGTAAGAAAGGTGTTGCCAGGTTCTATATGAATATAATAACCACCTCGTAACATGGAGGTTGCTCGCCTCATACGTCCGCCAAAAAATGATTTGTAAGGGGTCTTATTTTTGGAGAAACGGACATCCCTATAAATACGGAACAGTGATCTTCTAACTGAATCATCTTCAATATTATCGATTTTATTCATTTCTCCGATTAGAGCGCCCATAAATTCGAGCATGTTTTCGTGGGCTTCTGTATAAGGCTCTTTATTTTCAGTAAACCACTCCCTATTATTATTGGCCTTTAAATCAGTGAGAAATTTAAGGGTAGAGGGTCTGATTAGGCTCATTTTATTCTGATGTTTGCGTAACTATAAATGATGCTCTGTAATCTCTTTTGGGAATTTTAGAATCGTCTTCAGGGTAGGGTGTTAATTCATTAAACTTGATTTTATAGGAATTTACTTCATATTCAAATTTATCATAAGTGTCGAACTCAAAGGTTTGATTGTAGAACTCTACATCTAGCTTTGCTATACCTGCCCATACACATGTTACCGACCTGGGACATCTACTGTCTTCCGTAACATCTTTAAAAAGGATGGTTAAATCTGAGTTATTCATAGTTACAGAATCTCCCACTCTAAGTTCAAACGCCTCTCCCAATTCTGGAGCAACCTTAATGGGAGAAAGGTCTTTACAAGAGGCTAACAATACAAATATAAACAGTGTTATAAAGGTTCTCATAATTCAGGCTTTTAATGAATAATTGAGGATTAAATCTCGTCTGCGCCATACACTAGTTCAATAAACTCATTTCTTTCTAGTCCACCAAAGTATTCCTTTATATTAAATGGCTCTAAAACCTTTACCACGTCTTCTTTATGATATCGAGTTCCAGTTAAGGCCTCTTCAATATCAACTACAGGGCCATTGCCCAAAAAATCACCGTAAATTTTTAAATTGGTGATGAGGCCTTTTTCTACATTCAATCGTAAATCAACCTCTCCAATTGGAAAACGGCGCACTCGTTGGATATCAAAATTTGGGGAACGCCCATAATTCCAGTCCCAGTTACCATAACGTTCTTCTCTAAGTTTCATTACCTCTTTCCAATCTTCCTTGGTAAGGTTATAGATTTCAAATTCTTCACTTTCTTCAGTAAGTCCTTTTAGTAATGCAGATCTAAATTCTTCTATGGTGAAGGGATTTTCTAAAAATTCAGTAATGTTGGCAACACGACTACGAACAGATTTATGCCCTTTAGACTGAATCTTGCTCATTTTCACATTCAGAGCATTTGTTACCTCATCTAAATCACTATCAAATAGTAAAGTACCATGACTATACATTCGCTTTACGGTAGAATATTGAGCATTACCAGATATTTTGCGTTCACCTACAAGAATATCATTTCGACCACTCAGCTCAGCATCTACACCCATTTTATGCAATACTTTTATAACAGGGTCAGTAAATTTTTTGAAATTATGAAGACTTTTAGAATCATAATCAGTAATAAAACTAAAGTTCAGATTTCCCAAGTCGTGATAGACTGCCCCACCGCCTGAAAGTCTGCGTACTATTTGAATATTATTGGCTTCTACATATTCGTGGTTAATTTCTTCGAGCGTATTTTGGTTGCGCCCAATAATAATGGATGGCGCATTGATGTAGAATAATAAATAGTCGTGGTCGTAGCTTAGTTTGCGAAGCACATATTCTTCGATTGCGAGGTTTATGCTTGCGTCGGTTATACCTTCATTGTCAATAAAAATCATTGTAGTATGCTTTAGAAGTCGGTTTGTGTATAAAACGTATTAAGTTTTAAAATAAGTCCTTTCAACCTAAATTATAGGAAATTTACGGGCTTTGCATAGTTAAATTATAAGTTCTAAGATTCCTAATATTATGATTAAATTAGTTCGATGAATGATAAACACATGAGTGATTGGCGGCACGAACTTCATGAAATAATTTTTGAAGCGGATACAAAGTTGGGCAAGGCGTTCGACCTAGTTTTAATTGTTAGTATTATATTAAGTGTTATAGTGGTTATGCTAGATAGCGTAGCTTCTTTACATGATAAGTACACCGCTCTTTTTTATAGCTTAGAATGGTTTTTTACCATTATTTTTACTGTTGAGTATATACTAAGAATTATGACCGTGCATAGAATTAAGGGCTATGTGTTCAGCTTTTATGGCTTGGTCGATTTGTTTTCTGTTCTGCCTACCTATATAAGTATTATTATACCAGGCTCGCACTATTTCTTAATTATTCGATTGCTTAGAGTACTACGTATTTTTAGAGTGCTTAAATTCACTCAGTATCTTAAGGAGATGGAAATTCTCCGAAAAGCCTTGGCAAGGTCTAGGCGAAAGATTGCGGTTTTTATGTTTACTGTGCTAACCATTGCCTTTATAGTAGGCGCCATAATGTATGTGGTTGAAGGTCCTGCCCATGGTTTTACTAGTATTCCCCGGGGCATATATTGGGCAGTGGTTACTTTAACGACGGTAGGTTATGGTGATATTTCGCCTGAAACTCCCCTTGGACAAATGCTTGCTATTGGAATTATGATTCTAGGTTATGGAATTATAGCTGTACCCACAGGTATTGTAACTCTTGAACTTGGTAAGGTAGGCTCAGATCCTGATAAAATAAGTACTCAAGTATGTAAACATTGTTCCCGGGAAGGTCACGAAGCTGACGCTATTTATTGCAAGTTTTGTGGCTATGAGTTAAATCCTGAGGTGGTTTGAATCACGGATTCGCACGGATTTAGGGATTACACAGGTGATTTTATGATTATCAAGCTATGCAGGGTCAGGATTATAGATGTTAGATAATTCGTTGACAGTTTTGGTTAGTCTAAAAAAGCAGAGTCATCCTGAAGATACTTCTGAAGGATCTGCAGACAGAACGATTATTTTAGCCACATTTAAATTAGTGGCCATCTTCCTAAGAATAGGTCTATTGTATTGGTGGTTCCAGACAGTTTTCTGACTGATTGCTTTTAAATACATGTAAAGATCCTTCGAAAGTATTCTCAGGATGACCCTCTAATGGAAAGGGTTCATGAACCACCAAATACCTACAAAGAGTGTTTAACTAAAAGAGCGTCTTCTTTGGGGTTTGTTAGCAAATAGTGCGCCGGTCAGTGTTGCTAGGGCACTTACAAGGCCACCAATAACACCCGTAATTAATACGACTAGCAGTGGAGAGCCCACCTGTAACATCTCTGCTATACGTGTGGATAGGATTCCATCGTTTGCGAAGTGAATGTAGAGTGCTTGTGCACCCCAAAGAAGGAATAGGGCGAGGAAGCCCCAGCCAAAAGCAGCAAAGGCTTTTGGTTTAAAGAAATAACCAAAAACTAAACCTGGGAGCGCTATACTCCACCATGGCAGAAAAAAGTTTAGCAAAAAACTGAATAGAATTATTAAAGCTGTTAATAGCATGAGTATATCTTTTTATAGCTGGAGTTTTGGAGGTAGGATTTATTCATCATTCACACCAAAAATCACTCCTAGTTAATTTCAATTTTGTATAAATAGTTGGTCGGTTTTTCTTTCATAAATTTGAGTTCAAAGAAACCACCTGTTCTCCAAGTTTCTACCATAGAATCATAATCTGGCGAACCAGGATTACCTGAGGCGCCGCCAGGATAAACCCCGTATCCTTTAACCTCTGGGCCTAATTCAACTATCATTCGCCAAGATGGTCCATTGCCACCACGTGTAGCGTTAACCGATTCTCTACCGCCGCCCGTAAATACTCGTTCTCTCCCAAACCCAGGAATAGATGCTAAATGGTCGATGTCATTTTCTGCATAATATCCCCATTGCCACTCTTCAGTGCCGTCACCTAAAACAGTTCTCATTGTGCTAAGAGTTTGGTTGAAAGAGGTAGTCACAAGTTCGTTTAGTGTTTCTACCTTTTCGGTATTTATATCATCAATAAATTCAAAACCAGCATCATATTTTAGAATTTCTGTCAATCTATCCCTCGCAGGATAGCGTAAAGATGCTTTTGTGCTTTCAAATTCATCATCTAAAATATTGTCATATAGTTTCGACCACCAAACACGAAAAATACTAGGAGCTAGTTTTTCGGCGTCATTAAAATAATTCCACTCTTCTACTAGTTTTAATTTTTCAAGCTCAGATTCGCTCAAGCCATCTCTATCAATCCAGCCTAACATTTCTGGTAAAATAGTTGCTGCGTGATAGCTATAATTATCTAGCTGTAAGTGTTGCATATCTTGTGCAGTGATATTTTCCATCTCTCTTAGTCGGTCGTTTATTCTGCGGCCACGCTCGAAAGGGGCATAATCATCGCCCATATAATAAGGGTAACTTGGAGCTACAGAGGGCTGATTAGCAGAACTTACAAATCCTCTTTTGGGATTTTTTACGTGAGGATTATGCTCATGGGGAATCCAACCTTGCCAATCGTACAGTGGATCGGTTCCATCACTTACCGTTCTACCTTGGTATTTCCATTTATTAGGGAATTTTCCATTCACCCAAAGTGCGATATCCCCCTCATTACTAGCAAAAACAAAGTTTTGAGCGGGTGCCACATAATGCGATAAAGCTTCTACATAATCGTCGTAATTTTTGGCTCTATTCAAGCCATAAAAGGTATTTACGTCGGTTGAGGGCTCGTGAGCAATCCAACGCAGGGCATAATAGCTAGGCTCACTTTCAGGATTTACTCGCGAATATTTTTCGGTGACTGGCCCGTGATGTGTATAAAATACAGTATCGAGAAGTGTTTCTTGTCCACGTATTTTTATTTCCTCTATGCGTGTTGTGGTTGGCTTCCATTTTCCATCGTGCCAGTATTCTCGTTTAGAAGAATCTTTAAATTTCACTTCGTACCAATCCATTACATCTGAAGCTACATTGGTAACACCCCAAGCTACATGTTCATTAAAACCAATGATTACGCCGGGTACGCCTTGCAGAGAAACGCCGTAGGTATTTATACCTGGTGCATGTAGCTGAACTTCGTACCAAATAGATGGCAAGGTTAAACTAAGATGTGGATCGTTTGCTAAAATAGGGAAGCCAGATTCGGTTTTTGAACCACTTACTGCCCAGTTATTACTTCCAATACCTTCGGGGCGCTCAAACTCGCCAAGATCTTGTGTTGAAGTGGGTACAAAAAGAGAGTCTGGTTTTTGAACGGGAATAGCTTTGAAATCCCACACTCGAGTGGCTGGTATAATTGGGTCGGTAAGTTTTGGGCTAATGTTGAAGAAGGTCTCAACAAAATCTTCGCCAAAATATTTTAGAGTGTTGCTCATCCTCATATCATCATTTCTACCAGCCAAGGTCTTGGTCATGGCTTTAAGAAGATGCGCTGTTTTTAGAGGAGTCCATTCTTCGGGTTTAAAGTCAAGAATTTTATATTCAATAGGATATTCATCTGCACTTAAGCTAGAAATGTAGGCGTTCACTCCATTAGCATAAGCCTGTACCAAGCTCATTGCTTCGGGATCATTCTTCATAGCTTCGAGCGCTTTATCTGCACCATAAGGCATGCCGAGGCGTCGGGTTTCGAGATCTCTCTCAAGTAAATCTGGTCCAATAATTTCGGCTAACCGACCAGAAGCATCGTAGGTCTGAACTTCCATCTGGAATAAACGATCTTTGGCAGTTATGTAGCCTTGTGTGTAATATAAATCGTAGTCATTTTCTGCAAATATATGAGGTACTCGGCGTTCGTCATAAAAAACGGAGACTTTATCTCTTGTGCCTTCTAGGTTTAATTCTTCCGATTCTGGAGCTGTGGTTTCTGCGTTTGCCCAAAAGCCTGCATCGGGATCAAAGAATTTTCCTAATGGTGGGATAGAACCAATTTTTGTATTTAAAACAACAATCAGTACTAGGAGAAGTAAGAGGGATAGTCCGGATTTTATTAAATGCATCTACAAAATATTTATAACTGACTTAGAATGATATTGAAGCTATGTATTTCTATCTATTTAAGCGATTGTGATTATTTAGCCTAAAATGTTGTGAAATACAAAAATTACCACAGCATCATTTTCATACAAAATACACTGCCACCACTCTTCAAATACTCGTTAGTACTGAATTCATTTATGTTAAAACCAGCTTCACGTAGCTTTTGATTTACATCGGTACAGCCTTGCTGAATAAATACATTTTTACCATCTGGGCATGCAGCATTGCAAGCAAAAAGCTCTTCCGCCTCATATTTGCTAGCTTCAATAACGGTAGGGAAAAACTCATTTATCAATGCACGACCTTCGGAGGTGAAGGCGGGTGGATAAATTAAAACGGTTTCTTCGTTCAGCACACAAAAGCAGGTGTCGAGGTGATAAAATTTATCACTAACTAGCTCTAGTGTAATTACAGGAACTCCAAAAGTTTTGGATACGACCTCATACACTTCTTTAGAGCTTCTAAAGCCATAGCCACCCCAAAGCAATCCTTTTTTAAAATGCCAAATAGCGTCGCCCATACCTTCAAAATCTGCAAATTTAGATTCATCCAATTTCAGAATTTCGTAGCTACTATCTTGGTACACTTCCTCAATAAAAGGGACTTCACCTTTGCGTTCTGGAGCGTGCATTATGCTCATAATAACTTGTTTGGTTCCGTCAGTATTTATATTAGGTAGGCTTTGGTTAGCGCAGAAAACCATATCTGGGTAGCCACGCTGGCCATCTACAACATGAACATTAAGGCCAAGTTCTTCATAAGCCGTTTTTAAATGCTGCCATTCATTCTGAGCTGCAATCTTATCAACATCGCCAATATTCCCTTCCATATGTGGGTTTATGACATATTCTACGTCGAAATAAGTAGGTTTTACTACCAACACTTTAGTTGGTGCAGGCATATTTCGTAAATCAGATAAGGAAAAATCGAGTTCTTTAAGCGAAGAAATTACTTTAGACATATTTTCTAAGTTAATGCATTTAGTGTATTAGATACTGAATTTAGTTAATCTGGAACAAATGTATGACTATTGGAATCATAAATTATATATAGAAAAGGGTTACGATTAACGCCTAACAATTTACTATTTTTATCGCGAATGATATAGACCTATAAAATATGACTAATAAACACCTTATTGTTGCTTTTGGAGGGGTTTCTCCCGAGCATGAAGTATCCGTTTTAAGTGCTATGCAAGCCATTGCAGCGCTCAAACACTCAGGTTATTCACTTATTCCACTTTATATAAGTAAAGCAGGCAAGTGGTTTACTGGCGATGCTTTACTTGATTTGAGTACCTATAAAGACCTAAATGAGCTCGAGAAAGTAGCGCAACCGTGCGCTTTTGTGACCGATGAAATTGGCAGAGCTCACCTGAATGAGCAATTTGTGAAGGGTTTGTTTGCAAAACCAAAGTCGTGGCCAGTTTATGCTGTTCTTTGTGCATTTCATGGTAGCGATGGCGAAAATGGATCTTTTCAAGGAGTTTGTGAGAGTTTCAACATTCCTTATACAGGTAGCGGAGTGTTGGCATCGTCGGTGGGAATGGACAAGGTAAAAGCAAAGCAACTTTGCGTGGCTAATGACATCCCAGTTACAGATAGTCTCGATTTTTATGAGTCGAATTGGGAAACCGATCAAGATACCATTCTTAAAGAAGCTGAAATTATTGGCTATCCGCTTATTGTAAAACCAGCTTCGTTGGGAAGTAGTATAGGCGTGAGTAAAGTGGAGACTCGCGACGAATTGATTGAAGCCATTGAAGTTGCCTTCCGCTACGACGCAAATTTATTGGTTGAAGAAGCCATTCATCCATTAATGGAAATCAACTGCTCTGTGCTTGGTACTTATGATAATTGTACGGCAAGTGTTTGCGAAAAACCATTGGGCGCCTCGGCAACCTTATCTTTCGAAGATAAATATCAAAGTGGCGGGGGTGCTGAAAAGGGAATGGCTTCGGCCGATCGTGTTATCCCGGCAGACATCAGCGCTGAGTTGACTGAAGAAATTAGGGATTTGGCTGTGCGCACTTTCAAAACCTTTGATGCCGCTGGTGTAGCTCGGCTCGATTTTCTTGTAAATGCCGACACGTCTAAAGTGTATTTTAATGAAATTAACACCATTCCAGGTTCGTTTTCTTTCTATTTGTGGGAAAAATCAGACATAAACTTCACACAATTAATGGAGCGCTTAATCGATATTGCTATAAAGCGGCATCAAGCAAAAAATGGTCGGGTTCGTAGTTATTCTACCAATCTATTAAACGAAAAAGCAGTGAAAGGAATTAAAGGACTAAAAGGCTTTAAATTTTAAACCCATATTTTCTCAGAATTAACACGCTGAATTAATTATAACTTCCATTATGAAAACAAACGTATCCTTTTTATTAGTGACTTTTTTGGCGGTTATTCTAAGCTGTGGTAAAAGTACAGAAACCATAATAGTTCAAACTGGTCCGGGACTTTTTTCTACCCAAACCACCCCACGCGAAACGGTAGAAAATCAAAAAGGTGCCGACAGATTTATTCAGTTGAACGTAGGCGAACTTGAGGCCATTGAAACTCTAGATCCGCTTTTTGCAGAATCGAACAGTGAGTTGCGCACCATCCATCTTATTTACGACGGGCTTACTCGGATAAACCAAGACGGAGAAGTTGCGCCTGCTTTGGCATCTAGTTGGAAGCTAAGTTCTGATTCCCTTCAATATACCTTTCAGTTACGAACAGATGTTTACTTTCATAACAGCTCGAAGTTTCCGAGCGGTTTAGGGCGACGATTTTCTGCTAAAGATGTAGAGTTTAGCTTTCGTAGAATGGCATCGGTACTTGTGCCAGATGCTGCTGCAAATAAATTTGAGCAAATTCGTGGTTTCGAAAACTATCACTTAGAGCAAACTACAGTAAAAAATCCTGCTAAAAGAACCTTAACAGGGATTGATGGCATTAAGGTGCAAAACGATTCAACTCTTAGCATAATACTTACACGCAAAAACAGTTTATTTTTAGAGGAATTAGCTCATCCACATGCCTCAATTTATGCGAGTGAAAGCTTACCTACTGAGGGTGGCCCCATTTTGAGACCCATTGGAACCGGCGCTTTTTATTTTGCTAAACAAGAGAAGAATCGTTTAATATTAGCATCTAACAACAGCTATTTCTTAAAACAAAATCTACCAGATCGCTTAGATATTATTTCTGGTTTAAGTGAATCTGAACTGTTTTTAGCCTTTGCAAAAGATGAAGTGGATGTGTTGCTTGAACTAGGTCCACAAAGCATTTTAAGTGCTACCGATTCAACAGGACAGTTAAATAACACCTATAAATCTGTTTATGAATTAAATATTTCGTCAGTAAAGGGTAATTATGAGTTGTTCTATAATCCGAAATCAAATCAGCCTTCAGCTAGAAGCTTTGTAGCCTCGTTGCCGTCCACTTTTATGGACCAAAATGGGAGAATTGGTACCGTAACTATTCCTACCAACGATGGAGGAAGTACAGAAATTAATTCAAGCCCAATTAAAGTGGCAAATACTACCAATCCATTTAGCCTGTATTTAGTTAACGAGTTAGCGCCGCAGTTTGTTGAAAATGGAATTACCATTAGTTTGAATGCATCTTATGCTCTAAATAACGATGTTGCCCTTTCAGCAAGACCAGCTAGAAATCTTATCCCCATTCTTTCTTGGCAGGTGCCTATTCATTTGTTAACAAAAAAAGGGATGAGCGGAATTGAGCTGGTAAAAACTCCATGGAATATTGAATATGATGGCATCATATTGCCACCTAAGGATGAATAATGAAATTTGCAGTTATAGCAAACCCACACAAATACGAAGTTAAAGATGTTGTAGCCCGCACGGTTAAATGGGCAAGTGAAAATAAGGTCACACTTTTGCTTTCGAAAGAAGTGTGCAAACTTACTAAAGTAACTGCATCTCCTACAGTTATTGAAACAGCCACCGACGAACATGCCATCAAGGAATCAGATTTTGTGGTGGTTATTGGCGGAGATGGTACCATATTATATACGGCGCGTATTTCAACCAAGTACAATAAACCTATTCTTGGCATTAACAGTGGTCGACTTGGTTTTATGACCAATACCCAGCCTGAAGATTTAGAAAAAGCTCTACACTGTTTATTAAAACAAGACTTTAAGATTGATAAACGCCATTATCTAAAGGCTACCGATTTAAATGGAACAGTCTATTATGCGCTAAATGAATTTCTATTTACTAGGCGAGATTCTACGTCCATGATTAATATAACTGCAATTTATGATGGCGATTTAATTAATACTTATTGGGCAGATGGTTTAATCGTAGCTTCATCCACGGGCTCTACAGCCTATAGCTTGTCATCTGGTGGCCCTATTGTTGCCCCAGGAACAGGGGTAATGTTGGTTACGCCAATTAGCCCGCATACACTAACAACGCGACCGTTAGTGGTGCGCTCTGACCGTCCTTTAAAAATTCGAATTGACCAGCAACAAGCTAGCGAAGTACTTTTTTCTTATGATGGGATTATGAAAGAAATTGAAACCATCCCTTTTGAAGTAGAAATTATAAAATCAAAATTAGCATTCAACCTCATTCATTTACCAGGGCAAAGTTACTTTGAAACCCTGCGCAAAAAGTTGATGTGGGGGCAAGATTCCCGAAGAATTAAAAATTAAATAGAATCTTTGTTGTTATCTAGATTTTAATGCTTTTTTCACACATTCTTAATATTGAATTAGTACCTTTAAGGAATAAATTATCATCAATTAGATGAGATAATTAGAGTATAAACTATAAATCCATTCCCCATGAAAGTAACAGTTGTAGGAGCCGGAGGTAACGTAGGCTCAACCGTAGCACTTAGCGTAGCCCAGCGAGATTTTGCAAAAGAAGTAATTGCTGTAGATTTAGAGCGTAAAGAGGGGGAGAAAACATTTTATCCTGCTAAAGGTCGCGCGTTAGACCAGTGGGAAGCTTCTCCCATCCACCTTTTTGATACACGCATAAAAGGCACCACCGATTATGCCGACACTGCAAATTCTGATGTTTGTGTAATTACTGCAGGCGTACCTCGCCGACCAGGTATGAGTCGTGATGATTTGTTAGAAATTAACGGCAATATTGTACGCAGCGTAACCGAGCAACTTGTTAAGTATTCGCCAGAAACAATTATCATTGTAGTTTCAAATCCATTAGATGTAATGGTTCAAGTAGCTAAAGATGCTAGTGGACTTCCACATTCTAAAGTAATGGGAATGGCTGGTATTCTTGATACAGCTCGTTTCCGTTCTTTTATTGCCGAAGAATTAGACGTTTCTCCAAAAGACATTCAAGCTCTTTTAATGGGTGGCCACGGCGATACTATGGTTCCATTACCTCGCTTCACAACATTAGCAGGTATGCCAATAACGCATTTTATTTCTGAAGAGCGTTTAAATGAAATCGTTGATCGTGCTAAAAAAGGCGGTGGCGAATTAGTCGGCTTAATGGGTACATCAGCATGGTATGCACCTGGTGCAGCTGCAGCACAAATGGTAGAAGCTATTTTACTAGATCAAAATCGTATTTTCCCAGTATGTGCTTACATAGATGGCCAATATGGTATTGACGATCTTTACATCGGCGTTCCTGTTAAATTAGGAAAGGGCGGTATAAAAGAAGTAATTGAAGTTGATTTAACCGACGACGAACAAGCACTTCTTAATGCTTCGGCTGAAGCTGTTCGCGGCACCTTGAATGACTTTAAAAACATTAAGAAAAAGTAAACTAAAGAGGACTAAGGTCTTCACTACTTGCATTCTACAAAGCCCTCTGAATTTCGGAGGGCTTTTTTTGTTTAGTTATTTAGGATTGTGGGTGTCAGGTGCTTCAATGAAAGCTTTGTCTGGAATCGGCAGGTTTAGCAAGGACATGTCCGCCATCGAGGCAAGGGGTTGCAACCCCTTGTTATGTTGCTGAAGAGAAATGTGAGTTCGGCGAACTAGCCATTGAATGGCTTTATCCCCACCGTCCTCACCCTGATTTTGTGTCCCGAATGCTCGGGGAAATCTGTCCCCTCCCAATCTAATCCTCATACACATCTTTTTATGACTCATATATCTTTTGGTACTATATAGAATTGCTACATTATAATAGACAATGACCGACCGCAGGGAGGTTAGAGTGTTCCCCAACAGCTCTGTCATCCTGAACAAGACGACCGACAGGGAGTCGCCGTGAAGGATCTTTGTGAGTCGACTTGGGATCTTTAAAGAACGAGTCGTTGAAAGTGCTAGTAAGTTGCTATCAGGAGACCCTTCGTACATTCGCTCCGCTCATTCCTCAGGGTGACAAGACTAGCTAGGTACTTCCTAATGCCGCCGCTGGCGTCAATGACGAGTACGTCATACTGTTTGAAGAATTTTAAGAAACACAAAAAGATGTGTATAAGGATTAGCCTAGGGCAGAGATAGAATTTTCCGAATTCTCGGGATTTGATTTCAGAGAGAGGACTCTTGAGAGATTAATTTATTCACAATCATCGCGCTTGTGGTAGTTGGAATGTGGCACAGAGCGTTTTTGACTGCACAAACACGACGCTTGCAACAGGGTTTGGTAATTTGACGAATTCTAACTCTGTCAGGGTTTTAAACACTGATAGAGTTGGGTTACTGAATGAATTGGATGTTCATAATCTATTAATTTCGACCTCCTCTAGCTCCTCCTTCTCAAGGAGGAGGACTTTTCTTGGTAAATTCAAAGATTGTTCGTAGCAGTGGGCAATCTTCGTTTTGAACTGTGATTTATTTGATTTTATTGATTTGTATGATGGGATTTGGTTTGTTCACTAAGCTCATTCCTAATTCCCAGTTCCAATTGAGATGGCTTGTATAGCTTTGAGTAATGAGACATTCTAGATAATTAATCCCTGTTAAATGTTGACTGATTATTGATCATTGTTAACTGCTCATTGTTCAATGCTAAATTCTTATGTCTTAAATCTATTTCGTTATGCTTCGTTACAAAGCGGAACTATATTGTTAATAATCTGATATATATCTTATGTACTATAGTGGCCAAAGATTCATATTCCTTTACTACGGCCTAAATATTTATATTAAAAAGGAATAACTAAAACCTGTTTATATGAAATTCTTAAAGATTCTAGTTGGCGTATTATTTTTCTTACTGGTTCTTATTTTGGTACTTCCTTACGCCTTTCGTGGTAAAATTACTGAGTTAGCAAAAAAAGAAATAAATGAGAGCGTGAATGCCAAAGTTGATTTTTCTAATGTCAGCCTGAGTTTAATACGTAGCTTTCCCAATTTCTCACTTCGCCTAGATGATTTGTCGGTGTTGGGAAATGCACCTTTTGAGAACGATACACTCTTTTATACGCAACACCTCGATATAACTCTTGATTTGATGACTGTTTTTAAGGGAGATGAATATGTTATTAAAGAAATCGGAGTTCGTAAGCCTTATGTACAGTTGATAACGCTAGATGATGGCCGCACAAATTGGGAGATTATCCCATTATCTGGTGATTCTGAAGTGGAAGAAATTCCTGGAGAAGATTCGGGTGAAGCCGATGCTTTTCAAATTATGCTTAAGTCATTCAGCATACAAGATGGCAGAATGGTTTATATAGATAATAGTCTGCCGTTTCATCTTTCGATGGATAAAATAAACACAAATCTGTCGGGTGACTTAAGTCTCGATCAAACGCAGATGTTCGCTTCTTTAGATGTTGGAAATATAACATCCACGTATGATGGAATGACCATGACGGAGGCACTTAGCCTAGAAACAGATATTTCCATTGACGCCAACCTAGCTGACTATATTTTTGATGTACATACCGACAATCTTTTGCTTAATTCTCTGCCTCTTTCAATGGGCGGGCGGTTTAGTTTGGCAGATACACATATCGGTATAGATTTTAAATTTGATGCTCCACAAGGAACATTTAAGCAGTTACTTTCACTTGTACCGTCTAACTATCTTAAAGATTATTCGAAGCTAACCACAACAGGTGGTTTCAGTTTTAATGCCTTTGCAAAAGGAAACTTCAGCGAAAATGAATTCCCTGCTTTTGGTGCTGAGTTAAAAGTTGAACGAGGAACAATTGCATATACCGATTTGCCAGAAAGGCTAGATAACATTCAACTAGCTCTGTTTGTAGATAATAAGACCGGCGATTTTGATGATACCTTTGTTGACATTAAGCCACTGAAGTTTAGTATGAAGGACAATCCTTTCGAATTAAATTTGTCGGTTAGGAGGCCAATGAGTGACCCAGAAATTGATGCATCGATGAAAGGAAGGCTGATACTCGAAGAAATATCTGCGCTAATTCCAGACTCTGAAATTCCTGCCATTAGCGGGACTCTTGATTTAGATATGGCACTTAAAACAAGTGTGTCTACTATTGAAGAGGAAAGATACGAACAGGTGGATGCTTCCGGTTCCGCAATATTGTCTGAATTTAGAACGCAGGTTTTAGAAGAATGGGATGAAGATTTAACTATACAAAAAGCAGAGTTAAAAATTTCGCCTAGGGCTATAAATACGGATGTTCGAAGTCTTAAAATTGGGAAAAGTGATTTTAACTTTTCAGGAGATGTTCAAGATTATTTAGGGTATTTTTTGAGTGATGGGGTGCTGAAAGGGCAGTTTAAACTGACTTCCCAAAATATGGATGCCAGCGAATTGATGGAGCATTTTGCAACCGACACCACCGATACAACCGCGTTAGATTTGGGATTGTTTGATAGGATGGATTTAAAGTTCGCATCTACTATCCACCAACTTAAATATGAACAATACGAGTTGAAAGAAGTGCGTGCGGGAATAAATATTGTTGACAATAAAATTCAATTAGATCCTTTAGAGGCTAAATTATTAGGTGGGCAGGTAAAAATGTCTGGCGAGTTAGATGTGATTGATAAACACTCTCCGCTTTTCAATTTCGATTTTAGCATAAGTAAGTTCGATATTCCCACAACCTACAAAACGATCAACCTGTTTCAGGCAGTGGCGCCTATAGCCGAAAATATGACTGGGAAATTCTCAGTCGATTTTAATTTGAAGGGAAGAATTGACGAAGAATTACAGCCAATTTATAGTAGCCTACAAGGTGGCGGTGACTTAACTACTTCAAAAATTGAAGTGGAATCTGTACCAGCGCTGAATCAGTTGGCATCACTACTCGGTAACGAAGATTATCGAAAACTAACTGCCGATGTGGTTGATATCGGTTTTGAATTTGTGAATGGTAGGGTGTATCAAAAGCCCTTCGGTTTAAACTTAGCGAGCTCAAATATTACAATGAGCGGGAGCCTAGGTTTTGATCAAACGCTAGATTACAGCCTTCTTATGAATGTACCTTTCGGCAAACTAGGGAAAACGGTTAGCGATGGAATTGTAAACCTAGTAAGTAGCGTAGGTGGGAAAAAAGCGAATTTAAAACCAAATACTGAAGTACAGATTAAAGCTAAAATTTCTGGCTTAGTCACTAGTCCAAAAGTTAGCATCGATTATAAAGACTACGCTAGCAATGTAAAGGCAGATTTGAATCGTTTGGCACAGCAGGAGCTTGAAAAGCAAAAAGAAGCATTGAAAGAAAAAGCTAAAGCTGAAGCCGAAAAACTAATAAATGAAGCACGGGAGCAAGGTGATAAACTTATTGCGCAAGCCGACGCTACAGCCAAAAGTATTCGTGAAGAGGCCAACAAAGCGGCTGCTAGTTTGCGTGAAGAAGCAGATAAAAAGGCTGATCAATTAATTGCAGAGGGAAAGAAAAAAGGTATAATTGGTGAACGACTTGCGGTTGAAGCGGCTAAAAAAATTCGCGAAGAAGCTGATACGAAAGCTTCAGGGCTAGAATGTAAAGCGGATCAAAATGCATTGAAAATACAAACAGAGGCCAGAAATAAAGCGGATGCACTCGTGCAAGCAGCAGAAAGAAAAGCAGGAAGTTAGTTTGGGAATTTGGTGACAGGTTTTTATTTAACACCGAAAAAAAACTATTAACTAATTACCTGACTTCTACAAGAACACCCCATTTAGTATATCTGCTTAAATCCTTCAACAAGTTTCCTGGCATCTAACCGTGAAGAAATCCGAATTAAAGCCAAAATAAAATGGGCTTGACTTATCCCTCTAAAAATAGGAGATTCAGTGTAGTTAAACGGCTCGCCGTTTGATTTCAGTAATAACAAATAAGTAAACTAAAGAGGACTAAGGTCTTCACTACTTGCACTTTTAAAGCCTTCCGATTTTCGGAAGGCTTTTTTGTATCTAGTTTACAAACTGCACAATGGTTATTTTAAAAATTAAATTTATAATTGCTGTACTTATCTTGTAGTTAACAGGAAGTGCCGAGGCAGTTATTCAATAATTAAAACAGAAAGTACAGTAGCCGAGATCAATCATATTTCGGAAGCACTACCAACACTTCATTGATTTCTTATACATACTATGCAAACACTAATAATTAGATTTCGAGTTCTTACCCTTTTTACTGTATTAGCTACTTTTCTAGTAAGTTGTTCTACTACAAAACCTTCACATCCTACGCTACAAGCAACACTTTGGGTTCAAAATGCGGCTGAGTTTGATGCGTTAAATCAACAAGCGTACAATACGGCTCAGATTTATCTTCAGGATGCTATAGATGATAAAAACTGGACCGCTTCTGTTGAGCAAGATGGGCAAGATGTAACTGCGCTTCCTACAGCTATTATTTTAGATATTGATGAAACCATTCTCGATAACTCCCCTTTCCAAGCACGCATGATTGAAAGACAAACAGGTTTTGACCCTGTTGAGTGGAATAAATGGGCTCAAGAAGGTCAAGCAGATGCATTGGCTGGCGCTGTTACACTTACTCAGAAAGCAGCAGAATTAGGTGTTACTGTTTTTTATGTAACTAATCGAGATGCGGTTACAAAAGAAGCTACTCGAAAAAATATGGCAGCGCTTGGTTTTCCACTTGCAGAAAATGTTGATGTTATTTTGTTAAATGGCGAAAGAGAAAACTGGACATCGTCAAAAGTTGAACGCCGTAAGTTCATTGCTGCTGATTACAGAATCATCATGCTATTTGGCGATGATTTGAACGACTTTCTACCTGCAAAAGATATGACTCAAGAAAAGCGTGATGCATTAGTGGCACAGAATGCTGCTAATTGGGGCAAGAAATGGTTCATTCTACCAAATCCGATTTATGGTTCATGGGATCAAGCTTTAACTAATTTTGATCGTAACTTGACCGATAAAGAAAAAGAACAAATTTTAAAAAACAGACTTAAAACAAAACAATAGGAAATCGAAATTACACGTGTATGGATATAGTTAACTGGGGAATCATTGGTTCTGGCGCTGTTTGTGAAGTAAAAAGTGGGCCAGCCTTTAACAAGATTGAGCATTCAAATCTTGTTGCAGTAATGCGACGTACCAAAGATAAAGTTGAAGATTTCGCACATCGTCACCAAGTGCCACATGCATATACAGATGCTGAAGCGCTTATCAACAACCCAGATATAAATGCCATTTATATTGCAACACCACCTAATATGCATTTACCGTATGCTATTGAAGTGGCTAAAGCAGGCAAGGCTATTTATGTAGAAAAACCGATGGCAAGAACCTATGGCGAGTGCAAAAATATGATTGCCATCAGCCAAAAATACAACGTGCCACTTTTTGTTGCCTATTATCGCAGAGCACTTCCGTACTTTTTGAAAGTGAAAGAATTACTGAACTCTAAGGCAATTGGGCGGCCGACATCTGTTCTAATTGAACTTTATGCCCCTCCAAAACCTGAGGATTTTAAAACTGAACATGATAACTGGCGGGTAATACCTGAAATATCTGGTGGAGGGTATTTCCATGATTTAGCCTCACATCAATTAGATATTGTGAGTTTTCTATTGGGCGAAATAACCTATGCTATAGGTCACTCAACGAACTCAGTTGCTGAATATGATGCGCCAGATATAGTTTCGGCTAGTCTTGGCTTCCCTAAAGGAATTATAGGCTCTGGCTTATGGAATTTTGTTTCTACAGGTAATCATCGCAAAGATTTAATTACCATTCAGGGAACCGAAGGAAGTATCGAGTTTAGTTGTTTTGATGGAAATGCACCCATTATTTTGGAAAATGGTGAGGGCCGCTGTGAGTATTCTAAACCCTATCCTGCGCATGTACAACAACCGCTTATCCAAACTATTGTAGATGAATTGCGTGGTGTTGGAAAATGTGCAAGCACGGGTACAACCGGCGCCCAAACTAACTGGGTAATAGACCAAATTCTGAAGGCGTAAAGAATTTTCATTGCTTGGCTTTTAGAAACCAAGAGAAACTATCTGATGGATGATTTAGCCTGTTAAAAAAAAGCTGGGTCATCCCATTAGATGTTAGCTAATCCGAAGGCAGTTTTATGATTGTTACACCATATAGGGTCATTCTGAGGATACCTCCGAAGAACCTATAGATATATTGTGAAGGTATGGTTAAGGTTAAATCCTGATACTTTTTATAAGGAGTAAATTTATTGGGATTAGGGTTTATATACATTTTAAACTCATTTTCCACAATTAAAAACTTTTAATTAGATAGGCTTTAGCTAAAATTAAATCACCTATATGGGTATTTCTACAGGTCCTTCGGAGGTATCCTCAGAATGACTTTAAACGGGGTGTAGTGAGAATAGATAGGAATTCTGTCAATGAATTATCTGATATCCCAAACCTAAATCTTTACTTTTTTAAGTGATTTGCCAATGGTTAGGATGCCAATTATAGTAATTGCTACCAAGAATAATGCTAGAGATACTCCAAACTCTGAAGTGGCAAATTTCATGAAGAATGATTTAGAAAGTACGGTAGCTCCTGCAATTAGAATAACCCCAAATGATAGGACTAGATTATAGGGCACTTTGAAGGATTTAACGGAATATCTATAAATAAGAATGGCCATAATAAAATAACTAGATAAGGTTGCCCAAGCAGAGCCAAGCATTCCGAACAGTGGAACCAAAACGAAGTTCATAGCAAGAGTTACCGCTGCACCGATGAGTGTTATTTTAGCAAGTTCTTTAGTTTTTTCAGAAATAAAAATTCCTGCCGAAAAATTGATGTACCAGCCTTGAAACCAATATGCTGCTAATAAAACGGGTACTATGGGTAAGGCAATCCAGTATTGCTCACCTACTAACGAAAATCCAGTAAAAGGAATTTTTAAAGCAACTATTTGCTGGGCGAATAAAGATACGAATAGGAATATTGCGGCGGCGGCTAGATTGAAGTATTTAAAACTCTCGGCAAAGATTTTTGGGGCAGAGGTGTCATCCGATTTACGCATAAAAAAGGGCTGCCAAGCCATTCTATACATTTGTACCAGTAAAAGCATAAACACAGCAAGCTTATAACATGCACTATAAGCTCCAACTAAATCTTCGGGTGTAAAACCAGTTCCATATAAATTATAAATGGTTTCTTCAGGAATTTCGAGAAGATAAAATCGGTCAATCATTTCGTTAATCACGTAGCCAATTCCAGCAGGCACAAAAGGCAAACCAAAATAGAGAGATTTTTTAAGGAACTCGTTACTCCAACTTCCAAACCACATGGAATAGGTGCTTATCCAAACAGCTATGGTAGTTAAAATTGAGGCGACAAGGTTACTTATAAAAACTGCTTCTACGCCCATTTTTAAAACTAGAATTAAATACACATTCAGTCCTAGATTTACTAGCACATTCCCCGTTCTTAACACAGCAAATAATTTTGCTCGTTGAACCAGTCGTAGCTCTGCAAACGGGACAATGGTAAGAGTATCGAAAAGCAGAATGCCCATCATCATTAGATAGATGTTTGTGCCGTCTGAAATGCCAAGCTGAGGAAGCAGGAGGGGTTTGAAGAGCCATACTATGCCAAGTAGCAGCACAGAGCTTCCTAGGAGAAATATCTGCAGAGTTTTGAATAAATCACGCGCTTTCTCTCGATCTTTGCCATACCGTAGATAAGAGGATTCCATCCCCAGAGTAAAAAACACATTGAATAGGGCAATGGCAGAAAATACTAAACTTACAACAGCATATTCGTCACGTTGAAAGATGCCCGTATGCAAGGGAACTAGTAAATAACCAATAAAACGGGCAAGCACACTGCTTATGCCGTAGATAATGGTGTCAGAAAAAAGTTCTTTTAGTTGTTTCAATTATTCATTCAATAAATGTTCAATTGCTTGAACGCCAAGAATATAACTGTGTTTCCCAAAACCTGTAATAATTCCGTTCATCACCTTGCCAGTTATCGATTTCTCTCTAAACTCTTCGCGAGCGTGAATATTAGAAATATGGACTTCTATTTTTGGGAAAGTAACTGGATCTAAAGCATCTCGAATTGCTACCGAGGTATGCGTATAACCACCTAAATTAGAAACCAATCCTTCGGTACCATCAGTCATTGCCTGTTGGATACGATCAATAATCTCACCTTCACTATTACTCTGAAAAAAAGAGAAGGAATAATCTGGGAAGTAGTCTGAAATATAAGTTTCTAAATCTTTAAGTGTACCCGTACCATAAGTGCCCGTATCACGAGTGCCAAGCAGATTTAGATTTGGGCCATTTATAACTAGAATTTTCATAGCTCTACCGCTTTACTTATCAAGCTAGCTATTTCAATCATGCGCTCTTCTTTAATGGTGATTTTACGAGCTAAGCTAAAAGGTTGTTCTTTAAAATAAATCGGAACTAGATGGATATGCGCATGTGGCACTTCCATGCCTTCTACAATAACCCCAGTTCTGATGGGGCCGAGCGACGAGTCTATAGCTCTGGCAATTTTCTTTGCAAAAATGGTGAGCTCGCTCAGTAACTCATCCTCTAAATCAAAAAGGTAATCCGTTTCTACTTTGGGGATTACTAGAGTATGTCCCTCTGCAATAGGATTGATATCTAGAAATGCAAAAAAGCGATCAGTTTCTGCAATTTTATAACAAGGTATTTCACCTCTAATTATTTTACTAAAAATAGTAGCCATACTTATACGATTTAAACTCTATATTTTTATCGAAGATACTACCTCGAATAGAGAAATCACACTCAATTAATGAACTATTATCTATTCCTTGTCATTTTAATGCCGTTTAGTCTTTTTCAAAATACAGCAGTAGCACAAACTGCTGATATTGTTGGTGAGACTACTGAGGCTCAAATACGTGAAGAATTCAGAATATTTGACCTGTACAAGGAAAGGTATAAGCCTGATTCTATAGCAGTACAACAATTAAGTTTAATTGATGATAGTGTAAAAATAATTGTTGTGTTTGGAACTTGGTGCAAAGACAGTAAAAAGCACATTCCTTCTTTATTTAAAATCTTGGAAGAAGCCGATAATCCAAAAATTGAGACGCAATATATTGGAGTTAATTTTCTTAATCAGGATCCAAGTTCAGCATACAAAAGGTTTACAGTAACCGGAAATCCAACTATATTAGTATTTAGGAATGAAATAGAATTAGGACGGATTGTTGAAAAACCTAAAATAAGTATAGAGGTTGATCTGGCTAAGATCTTGTTTTCTAATCCACAGAATCAAGAATAGTAAAATATTTGAAGTTTTTGAATCTTTCTTAACATTTAGGGTTGCCATGTAGGTTAAAAAAGACGTATCTTTGAAGCCTTTCGCAAATGCGAAATTAATGATTCGGTAGCTCAGTCGGTAGAGCAACTGCCTTTTAAGCCGTGGGTCGAGGGTTCGAGTCCCTCCCGAATCACATTAATCCCCTAAAGAGTTCATATTGACTCTCTCTTGACCAACCCCTTTCGATTGACATTGGAAGGGGTTTTTACTTTTTAAGAAGTAAATACTTAATTAGTTTGTCGGAGATTATTTCTTTCACGCGCACCTCGTTAAAGAAACGCTCGTTTTTTTGATTCTATCTACACCTTGTTCATTTTAAAAATTAGAACAAGCTTTTAGTATAGCTTTTTCTTTCTTCTTACTTAGTTTTACTGCAAGAATAGGTTAACCCAAATTTGATGCAAAGTGTGTCAATGTGAAAAAGCTAAAAGCTGATTTAATGGAGGTAGGACCTAAGAAGATATTTTATCCATGATTTCCATCATCGCCGGGCGATTTTTGTATTGTGTTCTGAAATAGGAAATAATATCTGCAACTATTATGTCGCCACCTTCTATCTTTTTCATTTTTTTTAGGTGCTTGGCAATATCATTATAAATATTACGGCCAGCTTGGGTAGCAAGGGTTTTAATACCATTTTCATAGAAAGTAAGTACTTCCGTTGGGTGGTCATCTTTCAAATACTCTGCAAATTCATCCACAAATCGCAGCTGACTTGAGTTAAGTTCGACCAACTTCAGTAGGCGTTCCCAGTACTTTTCCTCTATAAAAATATCGGCTAAAGAATCGGCCTGCCTATAATTCCCATATACACGTATCCCTTTAATTCGGTTAATAATCACCTCGCAGTGTTCAGGCCAATCTTCTTTTTTATGGGTATCCTTTATTATTTTATAATACTGCATATCAAAATGCCCGTTGAAGAACAGAGTCTCGGCCTGTTTGCGTATTTCAGGGACATCCTTTTGCATTATAGCAAACTCTAGCAACATACGCTCCCATTCATGAGTAGTGCCTGGATTCCCTTTTTCTTTAGAAAGCTTAATACCTTCCTTACACAAAGCTTTTGCCTGTTCTATATTATTGCTAGTAATGGCCTGATCAATCAACATTCTTCTAAATTCGGGATAATCTTTATTAGCTTCGATTATGGCTAGAGCTTCTTCATCTTGGCCGCTATCAGCTAAATAAATTGCTTTAAGTTGTAGAAGTTGGTTTAAGCTATATTCTGCATAGGGGCGTTTCTTTATCACTTTCATTCTTTCTTCAATCATCTTGAAAAAAGCTTCTTCCTGTTCAGTGGTAGTAATCAATCCAGGTAACAGATTCAAAAAATAATCTCCGAAGCCAAAGTCATAATATTTTTCTTTCTCGGATTCTACAATCAAATATGTGAATAGTTCATCTTTTACCAAGGGAGGTGCAGTAGTGGCGATTTCATCAAGAAGACCCAGGGCAGTTATGAATATATCCCCAGCACTCCCGCTCGAATCGTCCATGTTTTGTATAAATATTGGCACTTCTTCGATCAGCGTTTTGCAAATAGCCAAACTTTCTTCAATGTTTTTAGCAGCTGCCAAATCTTGTGCCTTGTCTAGTAAGTCGTATAATGAGTGAGACAGTTTATGGGCAGAATTATAATCGATAAAACCATATCTACCCTGCGCTGCCTTATATGTATTACGGACAATTGAGCGGTACTTGTGCTCTGAGTCTTCCTCTAGATACTCTGAAAAATGAACAAGAAGTGCATTTTTAAGGCCTTTATGAGTATTGAATTGATTAATGATAAATGCCTGTAATTCTTCTTTGGTGGTTTTTGAAAAAATATCCTGAATGCTACTTTTGGAAGATTTTTTCTTTTTTGCTGAATGAGGTTTTTTCGCCCCCATCTCTTCGGCTATGGCATAAAATACGGCCACTATGTGTTTACAAATAGGTCCGTGATCGTATGGACAGTTACACTCCCAACTTTTTATATTAGTGCGGCTGGTGTTTACCTGCACCATATAGATCTCCGAGCCGTGTACCTGCGCCATCCACAATCCAGGTGCTACTTTTTCTAGTCCGTCCACAAGCTGGCTCAAGAAATAGTCATGACCTCTTTCTAGTATTTCAGCGCTGATGTTTTGTTCAAAATCTGTGATGGTCATATTTTAAATCTCGGTTAGATGAGCCTTATAAATACCGAAGATAGAAAAGATCAACAAAGTTATTCAATGCTTTTTTAAAACTAAGCATATTTAAAATTATTCCTTTTGCCAGATTAACAAAAAAGTTTAATATCGACCAGATTATATCCCTGTCTAAAATTCTGCTCAATCTACACTCACAAGAGGGCGGATTTTTTCTAACCTTTTTTCACCAATACCTTTTACATTTATAAGCTCTTCAATGCTTGTAAACCCTCTAATTTGTTCGCGATATTCTATAATTCGCTTGGCATAGGCAGGTCCAATTCCAGGTAAATGTTGCAATGTTTCTTGGTCGGCTTCGTTTATATTGATTGGGAATTCAACTGCAATACCCGAACTAGTGGTTTGCTTTGGTACCCTCGTCCATATTTTGTCAGGATCTTCCCAAATACCAGTTTTAGATGTTCTTGCACTCGTTGAATATTCTCTAAAGGCAGCGACCGAATCTGGGTGCTGTTTAAAATTATTATTAGTAGTGCCGTATCCATTTTGAAGCATTAATTGATTTAGTGAAATTTCACCGCTCTCGGTTTCAATGGTTACATAGCCATAAAAAGTGTTGTTAGAGGCATAGGGAGTGCCTCCATCATAATCTGTAATTTTAACACGGCGACCTTCAATCAAGTTGCGAACATAAGCATCAGCTTGGGTTGCGTAGTAGAATGAGGAATCTGGCCCCGCATATAAACCAGGAACACTCACGCCCAACAAGCGAACAGGGTAGCCGAAGCCTGGACCTATTTCTACTTCAAAAGTAGCTCCATCACGCACAGTGTACACATTATGCCATTCATTTTCGTCGAAAGGTGGCGTTGGCGCATAAGTTTTACCTAATGCTCTACTTTGTACACCACCAAAATCTTGATAATATTGATTCGCAATTTCATTAGAGTAGATGATGAATAGGTTCTCATCGTTATTAAATTCTGCGTTATTCGAGAAGTTATAAGAGCCAGTTATAACTACAGCTACATCATCAGGGTCTTCATTTGAGGCATCAATGAGGATGAGTTTATGGTGCAACTTCCGCATTTCTTTACCGGGTAAAATAAGTCGGTTATCCATGGTTGCTTCAGGGCTACCCCAAATATCGCCCGCCTTTTTGTAGCGTGAATAAAAACTTGGGTCAATAACACCCTCTAGCCTAATGCTTTTATCCTCAGATTTATTCCACATAGCTTGGCTAATATCTATGGTGGGGGTAATAGCAAAAGAAAGAAAACGAATGTCGTTATCAGTTTCTGTTTTTACAACTTCAACAATACGGTCACTGATACTAGGTTTGGTTTTGTCTCTATCGAGGGGCGCAAAGTATAATTCTACTTTAGTACCGCCCACATCAAAAATATTTTGACTTACATTCCTTTTGTCTTTGTGGAAGCGTGCTTTTTGGGGATTTGGAAGTGGACCGCTACTGCCCCACATCTGTTCAAATTCTTCAGTAAAAACCTTAGCGATATCAGCATGCTTAAACACCATTGTGTTATTGGTATTATACGCACCGGTATAGGTTACGTTTGTTGAACCAGCCCAAACATAAGCGTCATTTTTATCCTCAGATTTATAATCGATAACGGCAAATTTATGATGCATATCGGCGCCAGCATTTACTAGTTTATTATCTTCTATAGTTCCATCGGGGCGATAAACATCCCCGTCGTCATCAATTGAATAAATTCCTGCCACTGCTAAACGGGTCCACATTAATAAATCTAGCTCGCCACCATCGGTGCGATTATAGTTATCGGTAACAACTCTAACTTGCACACCACGCGCTTTAGCATTGGCTAAGGCATCGCCAACTTGCATGTGCTCTAAGTCATAAGCGCTTAAATCAACGCTGGTTTTAGCGCTATCAATTAGGTCGGTTAGGGTACTTATTAGATCCCAAGAATGATTGCTCTTGTTGCCCTCTAGCATCAAGGTAGTATCGGAGGGCATGTTGAAGTATACTTTAATCCATTCATTATCAACATCTTGGCTTTGGCTGGGGAGCCCAAAAAATATAAATATGATAAAAAATGCTGCTTTTAATCTGTCCTTCATTTTTGCTGGCTTACAATTATTATTAATAGCTAAATTAACGTATTTTCGCATACATTAAGTAAAATCTACACTCGGTACTAATTATGAAACTTGAATTTCTTAATCCACTAAAATGGAAAAAATCTGTATTAGCAATATTGCTAACAGGTTTTGTGATTATATGGTTTGCCTTTGTTGATAGTTATAGCTTAAAAACGCGTTGGGACCTGAGTCAAAGGAAGGTAGAGTTAAAAGAACGAACAGAACAGTTGAATAGTGTTTCTGTAGAGTTAATGGAGAAGACAGATAAAATGACTAAGGACAAGATGATTCTGGAAAAAATTGCTAGAGAGGAATATGGGATGCGAAAGCCAGGGGAAACCGTTTATAAAATTCGTAGAAATAAATAGAACAACTTATAAAAAAGCCGAGCTCAAAATGAAAGCCATTGCTGTAGACCTTGGTGGCACCAACATAAAGGTTGCTATTGTACACCAACAAGATGGAATTTTAGAGCAAGTCTCGGTTCCTACCAACGCCGATTTAGGCAAAGATTATCTTTTAGATCGCATTGCAGAAACCATACTAGGTATAGTTGGTTCACACGATGTAATTGGAATAGGAATGGGTTTGCCTGGTATGGTTAATCTAGAGCAGACTACTGTTCAACACCCGCCGAATTTACCTGGATGGTTTGTAGTTAATGCCGCCGAAGAAATTTCACGAAGAACTAATTTGCCCTGTAAAATTGAGAATGATGCTAACATAGCAGCCCTTGGCTCACTGCATTTTGGTGTGGGTAGGAAATTCAACGACTTTATTATTATAACCCTAGGTACTGGTGTTGGTGGGGGGATAATTATGAACAAATCTTTATTTAAAGGTTCTAGAGGAATGGGGGGTGAGCTTGGCCACGTAATTATAAATTATGAAGGACCTAGTTCCAATAGCGTAACCCAAGGAACAATAGAGGCTTATTTAGGGCAACGGTTTTTAAGCCGTTTTGCAGTTAGCATCATTTCACAACATCCAGAAAACAGTCTATATAAAGATTTTTCTGATAATTTTGAGAGATTAGAACCTCTGCACTTAACAAATGCCGCCAAAGAAGGGAATGAACTAGCTATTGATATTTTACGACAAAGTGGCGAGAAACTTGGCTACGCTATAGTTAACTATGCACATATTTTAGATATCAGCAAATATGTGTTAAGTGGAGGCGTTTCACGAGCTGGAGATTTCTTATTTGAACCAGCAAGAAAAATAGTTAAAGAGCAAATGATGGTGCCATTCCAAGAGGATTTTGAGTTAATTTATGAAGACTTAGGAAATGATGGCGCGCTACTAGGAGCAGGTGGTCTTGCTTTCGATTCTTTCGCATAATTAAACAATATGAGCTTTGGAAAAACTATTAACAGAGGTGCATATTTTCTAAGCGTTTGCTTACTCTTAGTATTCTCTGATTATAGTTTTGCACAGCAAATTGACTCGGTGGCTACCCAAAAGCCACTTCCCTCATCTAATAAAAGTGAAGTTAAAGATGCCGTCTCGTTTCAATCTAACGATTCGCTAGTTGTGAGTTTTAGAGATGGGCGCAAAGCATTTATGTATGGTTCTGCCAAAGTTGAGCATAGCGCAGGTACATTAACCGCTGGCGAAATAGAAATGGATTTAGTGAAAAATGTTGTGGAAGCAACCGCAGCTTCCGAACAAGACACCCTTTCATACCCCATTTTAAAGCGGCAAAATGATGAAATAAAAAGTAATCGCATTCTTTTCAATTACAAAACTCAGAAGGGTAAATTTGAAACGGCCCGAATTCAGGTGCCCGATGGCTATTTGATTGGATCAAAGGTCAAAAATGTAAATCAAGATGAGGTTTTTATTGAGGATGGAATCTATTCAACCTGCCCACCCGACTACCTTTACTACTACATAAAAGCCAAAAAAATGAAGGTAGTAGAGGAAGAGGAGGTCTTCTTCACCAATGCTAGGCTATATATTTTAGATATTCCGTATCCCATTATTTTCCCTTTTGGCTATGTGCCAGCAGACCTGAAGAAAAAAAGATCAGGGTTATTAACACCAACCTACGTTTTTGATGCACAATCGTCGCGTGGTATTGGTCTTCAGAATGTAGGGTGGTTTCAATATTTTAACGATTACTTTACAGCCGATGCAAGTGGTGATCTATATACTTCAGGCTCATTTTATTTGAACTCTAATCTACAATACCGTAAACGCGATAGTTATAATGGTTCCATTAGGCTTGGGTATTCAAAAGAGCGTGGGCTAGAAAAAACCGATCCAGATTATGCCACTTCCGTTCAGAAATCTGTTGCCGTTACGCATAGTCAAGATTTTTCGCCGTATTCCTCTCTCTCAGCAAATATAAATTTAAGAACGTCCGATTATTTTAGACGAAACTCGTACGACATTGGCGATCGCGCTGAGACGAATTCAAGCTCAAAGTTATCGTACCGGTATAGCCATCCTGAAAACGTTTTTAATTTCAGTGCTAATTCACAGTTATCCCAAAATTTTACACAGAATTCAACCAATTTACGTGGCCCCAGTACTACATTTAGTTTAAAAACATTAACGCCATTCAAAACTGCATCAGGTAACCAGCCCAGATGGTATGAAAGCGTAACGGTTAAATATAATAACACCTTCGATTCTTCTTTCGATTATAAGCCCATTGACGCCGACAGCGCTGAAGTTGGATTTATTGATGCTTTATTTGATCCTAGTTTGTATAGAGAGGCAACAGGACGGGATGATTATATAAAGTTGGGCTTTAAACAAACGGGGGGAATACAAATTGGGCAACTCTTGGATAGCCCATATATGAATTTAGGCGGTAGTGCTAACTTTAATGAGTATTGGTATCCTTCAACAGTGCGGAAGTCTTTTAACGCAGATTCGAATAGGGTGGAGACGGAAAAAGAAATTGGATTCGCCTCGGCGCGTGATTTCAATTTAGGCCTTAACTTCTCAACTACATTTTATGGGGTTTCAACTCAAAAGATTGGAGCTTTCGAAGGTTTTAGGCACACATTGCGACCAAGCATTGGTTTTAGTTATCGGCCAGACTTTAGCGATCCGAAATGGGGGTATTACAGAGAGGTGGCTGTAGACACTACTGGGCGAACGCAACAATATTCTGTTTTCGAGAATCAGATTTTTGGTGGTCCTAGCGCTGGAGAACAGCGAGCACTTAGCTTCAGCTTCACTAACATGTTTGAAACTAAAACGGTGAGCCGTGATAGTACTGGTGAGGTTAAAGAGAAGAAAATTAAATTGATAGATAATCTATCCTTATCAAGTTCATATAACTTTGCCGCAGACAGTTTGAACTTGGCTCGGCTTAGTGCAAATATCACATCATCGGCAGTAAAAGGACTTAGCCTACGTGCCAATGCCAACTTTTCATTTTATGCAACGGATACACTTGGGCGCGAGATTAACAGATTTCTGGTTAAAGAAGAAGGGAAGTTAGCTAAGGCTCAAAGTTTTAGTGTAAGTGCGAGTACATCTTTTAGAGGAGGTAGTAAAGGTGTGGAGGTGTTTACGCCTATATATCGCCGACGATACGATCCTTTTAATCAAGGTGATTTCCATCCTATAGATTCACATTTTAATGAGGAAATTATCCCGCCAGTTAATACCCCGTGGAGTTTTTCGCTGAACTTTAACTATCGCTGGAATTATAGGTTTAATCAAAGTCCGACAAAAAGTGCGGTTTTAAATGCCGAAAACATCTCATTTAATCTAACTCCTAAATGGCGTTTTAGTACACGTATGGGGTACGATTTTATCCAAAAGAAACTAACGCCTTCTCAATTTAACTTGAGTAGAAATTTAGAATGTTGGGATTTATCCTTCCAGATTAATCCATTTGGCGAGTTTCAATACTACTTCTTTAGGTTGAGTGTGAACAGTGCACAAATACAAAGTCTATTCCAAAAGCTACCGATTCTCAAAAATCTAGAGCGTAGCTCTTCGCCTACAGGTAGAGGGTTTTAGAGAATTAGTTATTGGGTAATTGGTTGGAGAATTCAGTGAACAGTGATTGGGAATGGGGGGATTGAGGGGGGCAGAATGCAGAATTCAGTAGAAATAATAACGGACCTGTCTCAAAAAGTATGTGAATCACATAAGTTTCATTTCATATTTTTCCTTCAACTTCACTGAACTCTACGTTAATTTACTATTTAATAACTGGGTCGATCCTGTTCCTAGGAACAAATCCTTTACGATTATAAAGGCGACAATAAAGATTAGAAAGGTGACAGTTCCTGATCTATTTTATTATTGCCTGAAAGGCAATGCCCGACCGCAGGGAGGCAAAGGAAGTATAAAAAACCTGCCATCCTGAACAAGACGACCGATAGGGAGTCGATGTGAAGGATCTTGTTGAAACGATTTGGTAATCCATTCAAAGTTCTACTAAAATAAATCTTGCCGAAATTTCGGTGGATTTATACGGATCTTTTATAAAATAATCTTACCCACCGATGCCTTTATTAAATCTGGCTATTAATATTCAACCTGCCTGTCCCGAGCATTTGGGATTCATTTGTTCCGCTCATTCCTCAGGGTTAGGACGGTGTGGAAGGAGTTTCGTAATGTCTAACCACGTGGACTTAGCTCCCCAATAACCATACCTGTTAGCCGGTAGATGTGCTCTGAGAATCTCGAAAAAGAATCGTATTTAGCTTAAAGACTATCCCTTCCAATTGATGCGAGGTATTTAACTACGTATTTGCCAATAACATCGAACTCTAAATTTACTTTATCGCCCACAGATTTTTCTTGTAGATTTGTATTCTGCCATGTAAATGGGATGATGGCAACAGTAAACTCATTGCCTTCTTCGCGAGCAATAGTTAAGCTAATTCCTTCAACTGTGATGCTCCCTCTGCCCACAATCATATTCTCAAATTCGTGAGGAAATTCTACTGTTATTAGAATTCCAGTCTCTTCTTTAACAATACTTTTAATGGTTCCTGTGCTATCTACGTGTCCTTGCACTAAGTGCCCTTCAATGCCAGTTTGAAGAGTAAGAGAACGCTCTAGGTTTACGGTTGAACCAGCGACAAGGTCACCCATAGATGTTTTGCGAAGTGTTTCCTCTACGCTTTGCACAGTAAATGTAGAGTCATTAAAAGCCGTAACGGTATGGCAAGCGCCATTTATAGAAATGCTCTCATCTAGATGGCACGTTTTTGAAAAGCTACATGCTATATCAAACTCTAAGCCACCGCCATTTAAGCTTCTTACGTTTTCAATTTTTCCAGTTTCTTTAATAATACCTGTAAACATAATTTCTACTTTAAAAATATCCAGTTAATAACATATCTGAACCTACCTGTTTCCAGGAGATATCTTTCAGTTCAGTAATTTCATTCATTCTATTAATTCCAATATCTAATATAGATCTAGTGCCGGCGCCTAGTAATTTAGGAGCTATAAATATATGCACTTTATCTACCAACCCTTGCCTAATTAGTGCTGCAGATAGTTGTTGGCCACCTTCCACTAAAACCGACATAATTCCTTTTTCGCCAAGAACTTTAAAAGCTTCTCTCAAATTAACATGACCGTCTAATTTAGAAGTTTGAATAATATCACCTCTAAAATAATTCTGTTTTAGTACTTTAAGCATAGGATCGGCATCGGTTGCCGAAGCTTCTTTATTCCAAGTTATAATAGTGGTCTTTTCTTCGTGCTTATCCGAAAATAGTGCTAAATGCTTAGGGAGCTCATAAGGGCCGTCTAACACAATGCGTTGCGGCTGTCGCCCAGATGTGTGCCTTACGGTTAGTTCGGGGTTGTCAGCCATGGCAGTGGCTCTACCAACAAGTACGGCGTCATACTGGGCACGCCATTTATGAACCAGTGTTCGAGATTCTTTACCGGATATCCATTGTGAGTCCCCATCTGCGGCAGCGAGATAGCCATCAACGGTTTGGGCAATTTTAAGTGTGATAAAAGGTCTGCCAAAACTTTGGTGATGGATGAAAAACTCATTCAATTCCTCAGCCTCTTTTTCTAAAACACCAACGGTAGTTTTTTTGCCAGCATTCTTTAAGTGCAGAAGTCCCTTTCCGTTTACTTTTGGGTTAGGGTCTTTCATTGCAACTACAACACGTGCAATAGGCAATGATGAAAGTAGTTCAGCACAAGGTGGGGTTTTGCCAAAATGAGAGCATGGTTCTAAGGTTACATAAACCGTGGCATCTTTTAGATCCTTTTTGTTTTTAACTGAACTAACAGCAATTACTTCGGCGTGTGGACCTCCATATTTTTTGTGATATCCTTCGCCAATCTTTTCCCCATTTTTTGCAACAATTACACAACCAACCATAGGATTTGGAGAGACAGCCCCAGCGGCTTTATTGGCTAGTGTTAAAGCCTCGCTCATCCACTTTTTGTCGATATCTAAATCTACCTTATTACTCATGTATAAAAATACGTACTATTATTTTGGGATTAAACTTAACCAGAATTATTCCAGTAAAAATAAAATTTATGATTGAATAACCTGGGTTAATACCAATAAAAAAGGGTAAGAAGAAACTTCTTACCCTTAGTAACAACTAAAACAACACGTGTTTAGTTTATCTCGAAATAAGTTTACTTCTGTTATCTACAATGCTAGCTTCGTTTTTAAGCTGGTCTAACCAAATAGACACAAAGCGCTGGTTAACTTCTTGCTCTAGTTTATTTTCAATTTCTGCTTTTTTAGCAGCATCTAGGTTAGCAAGATTAGCTTCAACTCGGTCATCTACATGTACTACATAAATAGCAGTGTTGCCTGTTAGGACACCAGAGGTTTCGCCTTTTTGCATGCCAAAAATCATTCCAATTACTTCTGGCTCTCTGCCTGCATTTGGAATTTGTATTGCATTGCCTGTAATACTAGTAGCTACTTCAACATCTTTGCCTGCAGCTGCTGCTAGTTCAGCAAGAGTTTTGTTAGCAGCTAGAAGTTGTTTTACTTTTTCGGCAGCAAGTTCTTTTCTTTTCTCAATTTTAACTTGAGTTTCAACTTGGCCTTTAACATCTGCAAAAGGTCGGTAGCCTTCTTTATTTACAACAGTTAATTGAGCTACTACAAAGCTATTTGGTAATTCAAAAACGGGTGAGATATCACCTTTGCGTGCTTTCTCAAGGAAACCTAAAACTTGTTGGCTATTTCCTAATCCAGAAATAAAAGCGTTTCCTTTAGATGCGATTGCATTAGTAACGGTAAGACCGCTGCGTTCTGCTTCGTCATCAAAATTAGATTCTTCAGTTGCAAAATGACGGAAGTCTGAAGCTTTTTCGTTGGCTTTGTTTACAGTGCTATATAGAGCTTCAATTACTCTAGAGAAAGCAACGAATTTAATCTGATTACCTTTCTCATCAACTTTTTTAACAATGCTTATTTGGCCATTGTTAATGATTGGCTCTGTAACTTCACCCTTTTTTAAGTTTAAAACTGGCTCGTAAGCTTCTCTAATATCTTTTTTGTTGATGAAAGAACTAGAGTATGGTGAGCTAGATGCGTTTCGTATAAGAAATAGCGAATCGTTTTCGGCTGCAGCAAAACTCTCGCGTAAATCAGCCACTTCTTTAGTGATAACTAAAGTGTCTTCTTTAGTTGACATCTTGCTAAATGAAACAAACTTTAGTTCGTAGTTTTCATCTTGCTTGTAATTTTCTTTATGGCTGTTGTAGTAATTTCTTAAATCACTATCGGTAACAGCAATTTCTTCTGGCACTGTTTGTGCGAAAGGAAAACGGACAAATGAGATATCTACGTAAGAATTACTTTTGATATACTCTTGCTCAATTTCGATGGGCGTTACTTGTAAACCAGCGGTAATAAAATTAGAAAGTTTTTGCTGGCGACGTTGTTGGCGAAGTTGAATGTCTAAAGCTAGTGCTTGTTGAGAGAAGTTAGGATCGCTCATAACTTGGCTTAACGAAGCACGGTCTATGGTACCATCTTCTCTTTGAAAATTTTGAACAATGATTGGATCTGGGTTATCGCCATATACCATATCTAGCAATTCTTGGTCGGTAACAGTAATTCCGAGCTCGTCCATTTTTTGCTCAACAAGTCGAGAGTTTACTAGGTCGTCCCAAACTTGGGTTTCGTAGTAAGCCGACATTTCAGGTGTCATTGAGCTACCTGTTTGTTGTGTATAGGCATTGGTGTAGTATTGAATACGCTGCTGGTATTCCTCTAAACTAATTCTATCACCATTTACGCTACCCAAGTCTCTTGGACCAGCGCCTATTAAATTTGTAACACCTACATCTGATAGCACCCATAAAATCCCAAAAGAACCAATAAGTAAAATGATGATGTATTTGGTGCTATTTCTTAGCCTTTCCATTAAACCCATAACAGGTAACCTCTAAAACAGTACTTAAAATTTCGATTAATAATCTTTATTAGACAAGTGAGTCTAAAATAGCTTGCAAATATACGTGAATACACAGGGAATAAAAAGCCTTACACTCGTATATCTATTAAAATATCTCAACTAAACGCATATGCTTAAGGTATTTTTTTGGATCAGACTGAATATTCTTAATCAGTTCTGTCAAATTAACCGCAAGTGTGTCTAGGTTATTGTACAAAGCGGGGTCAGAAACTAACTTACCTAAGGTTCCCTCTCCCGAATCAATTTTGGCTAGAATACTATTTAGCGAAAGAGTACTTTCATTCAGCTCTTTACTAAGTGTATCTAAATTACGTGATGTTGACTCTAAACTGGTAATCATTTTATCAAGTTCGTCTTTCTTTTCCGTACTCAAATCTTGCATGGTTGAGAGAATAGATCGAGTACTTTCGGTAATAGCATCGATATCTTCCTTTTTGCCTTCAATCATTTTGTTAAGCTCTTTAGAGAGTTCAGAAAATTCTGCAAGTGTGGTGGCAATATTGTCTTTATTGGAATCGGTTAGTGTACCGTTCAAATTGTTCACTAGCTTTTCTATACCTTTAACCGAAGAAGTGATTTCATCGGCTAGTTCTGTTCCTTTTTCACCAAAAGAATCGAGCATTCCTGCTTCATAAACACCCTCAATAGAATCACCATTTTCAAGAAGATCGGTAGAACTAGAATTTCTTTTTAGTTCTAAATATTTATTACCAAGTACACCAGAGGATTTTAAATAGATAGTAGAGCCACGGGTTATTTTTACGCCTTCGTCTATGCTTAACACAACGTGTGTGCTATCAGATTCTTCGAGCCTCATCTCTACAACTGTACCAATTTTGTACCCTTTAACAAGCACGGTGTTACCGCGTGCCAAACCAGAAACATCGTTGAATTTAGTATGTAGGGTAGTAGCCTTTTTAAATAGCGGCTGGTCGCGCATGGTTTTAAAACCAACAAAGGCAACAATAACTGCAATCAATACAGTTAAGCCAATTTTTACTTCGTTATTTAACTTAATCAAGTTCATCACCTACTTCTTTATTTTATATTCACTTGCAGTAGTAAAATCTACTAGTGGTTGATAGTCGCTTTGTTTCATCTCTTCGATTGTGCCAAACCAGCTTAATTTTTTTTCATCTAGGAAAGCAACTTTTTGAGCTACTTTAAGAACGCTATTCATATCGTGCGTAATAACTATTGAGGTAATGTCTAGGCTTCGGGCCATGGTCACAATCAACTCGTTAATTTCTTCTGAGGTTGTTGGGTCAAGACCTGAAGTGGGTTCATCGTATAATAAATAATCTGGCTTCAGAATTATTGCACGCGCTAACGCTACTCTTTTACGCATACCACCAGAAAGTTCTGATGTAAGCTTATCAGCAGTATCAGCTAGATTAACTAATTCTAAAGCTTGTAATACATTTCTCCTTATCTCTGGCTCTTTTTGCTTGGTAAAATATCGCAACGGGAATGCCACATTTTCAAATGTGTTTATAGAATCGAACAGCGCGCCCCCTTGAAATAAAATTCCAAAGCGTTGCCTTATCATTCTTAACTCAAGGTAATTTAAGTCAAAAATACATTGCCCGTCAATAATAACCTTACCAGAATCTGGATATAATAAAGCATTCAGATGCTTTAAAAGCACCGATTTTCCACAGCCAGATTTTCCAATTATTGCTAGAGTCTCTCCATCTTCAATAGAAAAGCTAACGTCTTTCCAAACTAAGTTTTTTCCAAAACTTTTTGTAAGGTTTTTAATTTCAATCATAATTTATAGTAGAATTATAGCCAATAAAAAATCAGCCAAAAGTACGTATATACAGCTTAAAACAGTAGCCTGTGTTGTGGCCGCGCCTACACCTTCGGCCCCGCCAGAAGCGTAATATCCTTTATAACATGCTACAGATGTGATTACAAAGCCAAATACGAATGATTTTATAAAACCAAATAAAATATCCCATGGAAAGAAAAACATTCTAGCTCCTTTCATAAACTCGGCGGCTGGCAATATACCATCTACCGAACCCGCCACCACGCCGCCTAAAACACCACAAGTTGCGCCTGCTATATAGAGCACAGGAAACATTAGTAATCCTGCAAAAATTCGTGGTAAAATAAGAAAAGAAGCAGAATTAAAGCCCATAGACTCTAAAGCATCAATCTGCTCACTAACTCGCATAGTTCCCAGCTCAGTTGCAATACGCGCGCCAACCTTACCTGCTAAAACTAGAGCACTAATTACAGCAGCTAACTCAATTAATATTGATTGCGAAACTATAGATCCAATAGTGTGACGTGGTATTAAGTCTGTATCTAGCTGATAGGCGGTTTGTAACGTGAGAACCGCACCAGTAAATACGCCCGTTAGCATAATTATTGGGATTGACTCGTAACCGATTTTGACAAACTCTTGAAATAAATTTTTTCTATACGTACTAAACTCTACAACCGATCGTAATGCTTGGAATAATAAAAGTGTGTACTGGCCAAATTGACGAATTGCTTCCATTCAAAATAGTAATTCAGGTTATTTTTAATGATTTGCAGTCATTGCATTATCAATTAATTATATTACAAAACATTTTGGCCAATTGTCATTTACAAATCGTTACTAGTGAAAGCATTTCTGCTTGGATTATTCCTCTGTTTTATATCTTTTAATTCTGTAGCTCAATCTAACAATTCTACTATTTTTAGATTTCTTGAAGTTACACCAAACGCGTATACAGCCGGTATGGGTGGGAACCATGTTGGGCTTTTTGATGCCGATTATAGCTCTTATCACTTAAATCCAGCCTATCTAACTAGGGCACAAACGGGGGATGCATCAGCTACCTTTGTGAATTACCTAGCCGACTCGCGTATGGGTTTTCTGAATGCCGCACTACAGGTAGATAGTGTGCAAACACTTGGCTTTGGCATACGCTATATGGGATATGGAGATTTTCAAACGTTAGATGAGGAAGGAAATAATTTAGGAAATCTAAATGTGATCGATTTAGCATTAAGCACTGCCTATTCGTATAAAATTACAAGTAAGTGGAGCGCTGGTGCCGAGCTTAATTATATATATTCTTCCTACGGGCAATATAAATCGAATGGATTAGCAGGTACGGGTGGAATTTATTACCAAGATGTAGCCGAGCACTTTAGCTTTGGGCTAGTGGTAAAAAATCTGGGCAAACAACTCACTACGTATAATGGAATTCAAGAGCCGCTTCCACTCGATATTTCAATAGGTATTAGTAAAAAGCCTGCTCATTTCCCTGCAGAACTAAATTTAACGCTGCGCCAACTTAATAAATGGGATATGCGCCACTTTGGTGAAAGTGAAACCCCAGCCTTGTTCGATAATATTGCTCGGCATGTTGTATTTGGGGGACAGTTTTTCATGAGTGAAAGTTTCAGGCTTAGGCTAGGATATAACCACTATTTACATGAACAGAATAAAATTAATGAGAATTTTGACTTTGCCGGAATGAGTATTGGTGTAGGTTTTAACATAAAAAAACTGACTTTCGATTTGAGTAGAAATTCCTACAGTAAGTCGGGCGGAGTAGTTTTACTTAGCTTGAAAACGAATATATAAAGACGCACAGTTATAGTTCTAGGGTTTAGATACTCGTATTTATGTGATATAGAGAGATTAGTTGGCTTATTAAGTTCATTATTCTACAAAAAATAAAAACAGATGTTCTGTTCTTGGTTAGAGTATTAACAATGGATATTTTTACACTCCGCATTGAGGTTATGCTTACATTGCAATGCGCAGAGAAATTTAAAAAGTGATATATAAAAAATGATTAGATATTTGACAGCGGGCGAGTCTCACGGCCCAGCATTGACAGGAATAGTTGAAGGTGTACCAGCAGGATTACCTATTCTTGAAGACGACATTGCACTCCATTTAGCACGCCGCCAAGAAGGTTATGGCCGCGGTGGTAGAATGGCTTTCGAAAAAGACAAAGCTACATTTAACTCTGGCGTACGGTTTGGGAAAACTATGGGTGGTCCCATTTCATTATTTATGGAAAATCGTGCATTTGCGAAAGATGCTGCCAATTGGCCGGTAGTTATGAACAGAGAAACGGAAGCAGAAGGAATTGAAAAGATTACGCTTCCCCGCCCAGGTCATGCTGATTTAGTAGGTAGTTTAAAATACAAGTTTGACGATATTCGCCCAGTTATTGAGCGTTCTAGCGCACGAGAAACCGCAATGCGTGTTGCATGTTGTGGTGTAGCCCGTCAATTTCTAAAGCACTTTGGAATAGAAATTGGTGGTCATGTACTACAAATTGGTTCGGTAGGGTACGGAAATTGGGATGAAATTCGAGCTCTTGCTGATCCTTTAACCGAGCACGGTGCAGAGAGTTTGTTTAAAGCTGCTGATGAATCAGAAGTTCGTTGTTTAGATGAAGTTTTATCGGAGTGCATGCGCGAAGAAATTAAAGTGACACGTAAAGCAGGCTCTTCGTTAGGTGGTATTTATGAAATTATTGTAACTGGTTTACCAGCTGGTTTGGGTAGTTTTGTGCATTGGGATAGAAAGCTAGACGGGCAGATTGCCCATGCTATTTTAGGCACGCAGGCAATGAAAGGTGTTGAGATTGGAATGGGATTTGAATCGGCTCGAAATGCCGGCCACAATGTGCACGACGAAATTACTCATAATGGAGATTCATTTCAGCGCCGTACAAATCGTGCTGGTGGAATTGAAGGGGGAATGAGCACTGGAATGCCTTTAATAGTGCGTGGTGCAATGAAACCCATCCCAACAATGTTAAATCCTCTTAGCACGGTAGATATGCACAGTTTGGAGGAAACAAATACTCGTTACGAGCGTTCTGATGTATGCGCTTTACCACGTGCGGTTGTAGTAGCAGAAAGCGTGCTTGCGCCAGTGCTTGCAAATGCATTTTTAGAAAAATTTGGTGGCGACTCTATCGAAGAAATTGAAGAGCGTTTTAAATCATATAAAAACATTGAATCCTAATATTCCCAAATTAGCTAGCCAGGTTCGGGCAAACCCAAACGACTCGTTTTCGAAGTTTGCTCTTGCTCTGGAATTACTAAAAGAGAATGAAATGGATAAGGCTCTTCAGCTTTTCCGCAATATTCGCCAAAATGATCCCAATTATGTGGGTGTTTACTACCATTTGGCAAAATTATATGTGGAATTAGGTGAGAACAATTTAGCGCTTCAAACCTATAAAGAAGGTATTACTATTGCCGAAGCACGAGCCGACCATCACTCAAAATCGGAGTTAAGTGGGGCATTAATGAATTTAGAACTTGATATGGAGATATAGTTTATGAAGTATATTTTACAGATTAGCACGATTATTGGCTTTGCCATCTTGGTAAATATAGCAGTCCCACAATTTGCAGAAGCTCAACAGAAAGCGACTTATAAAGTGGAGGCGGGAGACACATTTTTTAGTATCTCAAAATCGCTAAAAGTTACTGTTGCTGAATTGAAAGAGTGGAATGATGTGACTTCAAATAATTTAGCCATTGGCCAAGAGCTCGTTTACTACATAACAGAGCCATCAGCCAAGCCTCTACCAAAAGAAGATTTGCCTGAAGCAACATCGATGATTCAAAGTCCAGCAGATGCCACAAGAACCTTTTATTTGGTGAAAAGTGGCGATACACTTTTCAGAATTGCACAGCAAAATGGAATGAGTGTTTCAGAATTAAAAACGTTAAATGACTTAACAACTGATAATTTACGGATTGGGCAGCGTTTAGCAATTAAATCGGTAAGTATTGCGCCTGTAGTAAATGAATTTTCTGATGAGTCGTCATCGCAGGGAAAGTTTGCGCTTTATACGCTTAATAGAAGTGATAACCTGAATACCATTTTATCCAAATTTAAGATGACCGAAGCTGAGCTACAGGCTTTGAATCCTGATATCAATACTAGGCAACTAAATCTAGCTAATAAGATTACGGTGCTATTGCCACCAACAAGGAATTTTGCAAATCCATATAGTAGCGACGCTCAACTACAGGATCTTGGATCGGTAACTGTGATGAGATATGATGTACAGAATATTGGTAAAACAACGACCAATGGTGAGCTTTATAATCCAGATGAATTCACGGCAGCACATTCAAATATAGCGCTAGGTAGTATTATTTTTGTTGAGAACCCAGTTAATGGTAAAGGGGTTTATGTAAGAATTAATGACCGTATTACGGGCACGGGTTTGAAGCTTTCTAGCCAAGCTTTTCGTATATTGGGCTTTGATGCTAACCAGCAGCCAACTGCTACTATTTACACTGATAGCTAATGAGCAATGTCATAAAGACATATTTTTCTGATACAAAAAACATTCTATATAGTTTTCTGTTCAGTCTGCCCATATTTTTGGCTTACGAGATATTAATTTTAATTTCTCAACCTGATCCCACACATGCGGTAAGGGTAAGTGTTGATGTCTGGTTTAAAAATATATTTTCGATATTTGGTGTAAACACCGTATCCATATCCTTGCTTGTTGTTCTCTTAATCGGGTTTGTAATTTTATATAGAGAACGTAATAAATTAAGAACGCTACGATTCAAGTTCTTTCCATTAATGGCGGTTGAGTCTCTAATTTACGCCATTGTTGTGGCAATAATTTCGTCATCTTTAGTAACATTATTACTCAATGTATCCGCTTCGCAGCCCATTTATCAATTAAGTGGAATTCAGAAGTTTGCGCTCTCATTAGGGGCAGGTTTGTACGAGGAGCTCTTTTTCCGAGTAATTTTGGTAACGGTTCTTATATATGTGTTTAATAAGGTGTTTAACAATGTGAAATGGGCATCTGTAAGTGCAGCAGTGGTGCTGTCGGCGCTTCTATTTAGCGCTATCCATTATGTTGGAGCCATGGGCGATCCATTTACATTATCGTCATTTTTGTACCGCTTTATTTTTGGTCTAATATTAAACGGTATTTACGTTTCAAGAGGTTTTGGTATTGCTGCGTGGACTCACGCATTATATGATTTGATAGTTTTATTTGTGCTTTAGGCACAAAGAAATTGACTACTACATCAATAAATTATATCTATTAAGTAGTTAGGCTATTGATTAGTACATTGCCTTGTAGTAAGAGACTAGGAAGATTTGCAACTATATTGCGTAGAATGAGTAGTATAACGTATAGAAGAGTAGTAAAAATATAAAGTTGACAATGATTAGAGCTGAAACAAAAAAACAACAAGACTTTAACGAGGAGATCATCCCGCTGTTGGATGTGTTGTTTAATTTTGCGCTCAAATTAACGGGGAATCCAAGCGACGCTGAAGATTTAGTACAAGACTCAATAGTTAAAGCATTTCGATTTTTTGGTAGTTACGAAAAAGGGACCAATGCCAAAGCATGGCTTTTTAGAATCCTAAAAAACTCGTTTATAAATAACTATCGCAGAACAGCAAATCGCCCTCAAGAAGTTGATTACAACGAGGTAGAGTCTTATTACGAAAGTATTAGAGCAGAGCGTACAGAGACTACCGATCTAGAGCGACTCATGTTTAATGAGCTTATGGATGATGACTTATCGAGAGCATTACATAAGCTACCAGAAGATTTTAGAACCGTAGTATTACTCTGTGATGTAGAGAATTATACGTACGAAGAAATAGCCAATATGCTAGATGTGCCTATAGGAACCATCCGTTCTAGATTGCATCGTGGGCGTAATCTTCTAAAAACAGAATTAATGGAATACGCTAAAAAACGTGGCTTTACAGCAGATTAAATAATCTGTTTAAGTTTTAGCTATTCAGTTTTAATGCAATTCGAATAGTTGTTCCCTCATCCAATTCTGAGCGCAAAACGTACACATGTCCATCATGGTAATCTTCTATAATGCGTTTAGTTAGGCTAAGACCTAACCCCCAACCTCTCTTTTTGGTGCTAAAACCTGGTTTGAAAATATTTTTGATATGTTTAATGTCGATACCAATACCAGAGTCTTCTATGTCTATGATTACTTTGTCGCCTTCTACTTTTGACGATACAGAAATAAAGGAATCAGCTTGATCTTTTGGGAGAGAATCCATCGCGTTTTTAACCAGATTTTCTACCGCCCATTGGAATAACTCAGGATTTATATTTACCTCACCATGGGCATTCAATACTTTCTTTACTTCAACTTTTTTGCCAAGACTTGGTAAGCGGCGCTCCATATATTGCACTACACTTTCTAGAATGGGTTGAATATCCATAGTCTTAAGTTCAGGTTCAGAACCAATTTTTCCAAAACGTTCTGCAACCCCGGCCAATCTCTTAACGTCATTTTCAATTTCTGTGGTAATGGTATTAGCAAATTCGTTATCGGGTAGCTCATCCTTCATTAACTGAATCCAACCATAAAGACTAGATATTGGCGTGCCCAGTTGATGGGCAGCTTCTTTTGCCATGCCCACCCAGAGGTTCGACTGCTCCGATCGAGTGATGCTACTATACGTTGTGTAGCCTATGCCCAGCAGGAGCGTTAACGCCAGTATTTGGGCGTAAGGGAAGTACCGTAGCATTTGAACGGTTGGGCTTTCGCCGTAATAAACGAATTGCTCAATTTGCTTCTTATCATCACCTATTACAATTTTGATAGGTACGTTTAGAGCTTTGTATGCTTTAACTAAATCAGATGAGTCTTTAGCTGTTTTGAGTTCATCCATTTTATTGATATTGCGATCAAATAGGATAGTGTTATTTGTATCTACAACAATGGCGGGAATTTTAAATCTATTCTCAAGAATAATTTCAGTATAAACAAAGTCGCCTGTGCTAATTGAAGACTCAGCGCTGTTTATTAGTCTCAAAACGCTGTCTGGCACGGTAGGATTATCCCTTAGTAGCTCAATGGCTTGTAGCAGCTTGGTTCCAGCTTGCTCATTTACGGGCAGGGTCATGTATTGATACCCTTTTGCTAGTAGCTCAACACTCGAACGCTCTTGTTCTAATATTTTATTTACTAAATATTGGTTATAAATAACCGAGCCTGCACCTAAAGATAGGAGCAGAAAGATAAGCAGGATTTTAATTTTCCCTGATGTTGCAAAATACTTCATGTTCTACTCGTCATCCGTGTTTGGATTGATGGATGCACATGAAAGCCTATAGGTTAAGCCGAGGCTTTTTGCTTTTCGTATATGGGAGGCGCTTTTTTAGTAATAGTTTCGCCAGTAACAATACATTTAGCAATGTTTTTCATTGAGGGCAACGTGTACATAATGTCGAGCATATCAGCTTCCATTATAGAGCGTAAACCTCGAGCACCAGTTTTGCGTAATTTGGCCTTTTGAACGATAGCTTTCAAAGCTTCGTCTTCAAACTCCAAGGTAATGCCTTCCATTTTAAACAGTTTTTTATACTGCTTAGTAATTGCATTTTTTGGATTTTGGAGAATATCGAGTAAGGCTTCATCGGAAAGCTCGTGGAGGCCACAAATCATTGGTAGGCGACCAATAAGCTCAGGTATTAAACCAAATTTCTGTAAATCTTCGGGCTCTACAAGAGTGAAAATTTCTGGATCGTTTTTGTCAAACTTAACTTGCTCTGCATGGTTAAAACCCATAGAGCTAGATGATTTTCGGCGAGAAATAATATCTTCTAAGCCTGAAAATGCGCCACCACAGATAAAGAGGATATTTGTAGTGTCGAGTTGTATAAAGCTTTGTTCTGGATGCTTTCTTCCGCCTTTTGGTGGGATATTAGCAACCGTGCCTTCTAATATTTTTAGAAGAGCTTGCTGAACACCTTCACCACTTACATCGCGAGTGATAGATGGGTTATCACTTTTTCGAGCAACTTTATCTACTTCATCAATATATACGATACCACGTTTCGCACGCTCAACATCGTAGTCGGCAGCTTGTAGTAGGTTGCTCAAAATACTTTCAACATCTTCGCCTACATAGCCAGCCTCGGTAAGTACCGTTGCATCAGCGATAGTAAATGGAACGTCTATAACTTTTGCTAACGTACGAGCAAGTAATGTTTTGCCACTTCCTGTTGGGCCAAGAAGAATGATATTACTTTTTTCAATTTGGGTGTCGTCAAGTTCATTACTTTCGTTAGAAATACGTTTGTAATGGTTGTAAACGGCAACAGCTAGAGTTTTTTTAGCTCTTTCCTGGCCAATAACGTATTCGTCTAGTTTGCCTACAATTTCTACAGGCTTAAGTAATGGCTTAAAAGTATGATCTTTTTTTCGGCTGAGCGATGCCAAATCACTTTGAATGATGCTTGAGGCATCTTCTACACAACGGTCGCACACGTAAACATCTGGTCCGGCAACCATACTATTCACTTCTAGGCTTGATCTGCCACAAAATGAACAGTGTACAAGGTCGGTATTGTTCTTCTCTTTATCGCTCATTGCTTCTCAATCTAATCAAAAATAAATTACTTTCCAGTTTTAGCAGTTGCTACAACGTTATCTACTAAACCGTATTTTTTTGCTTCTTCTGCCGACATCCAGTTGTTACGGTCAGAATCGCGAATAATATCTTCTAAAGAGTTTCCGCTATGGTCGCCAATAATTTGGCTAAGCTCTTGTTTGATACGAAGAATTTCTCTTGCTTCAATTTCGATGTCGCTTGCCTGCCCCTGAACGCCACCAAGTGGTTGGTGAATCATTACTCTTGCGTGTGGCAAGCAACTACGTTTACCAGCAGCGCCTGCTGTTAATAGCACAGCACCCATACTAGCTGCCATGCCCATGCATGTAGTAGCAACATCACATTTAATATGTTGCATAGTATCATAAATTGCTAAACCAGATGAAACAACTCCACCTGGGCTATTTATATACAAGTTAATGTCTTTTTCAGGATCTTCAGACTCTAAGAAAAGTAATTGAGCCACAATAGTACTAGCAACCACGTCATTAATAGGACTTCCTAAAATAATGATACGGTCTTTAAGAAGGCGCGAATAGATATCGTAAGCACGCTCGCCACGGCTGGTGGTTTCAATCACCATAGGCACAAGGTTGCTTTCTATTGCATTATTAACTTCATAAATAGGTTGGGTAGCTATTGGTGTTCTAATCATAGTGGTTCTTTTCTAAATAATTACTTTTTAGCCTTCTTCTCCTGCAACTCGCGGTATTTGTCTTTGCTTAATTCTGTTAGTTTAACTTCGTCTTCGAGCTTGTCGAATACTTTAGTTTCGCGAATACTAACTCTTAATTGCTCTAGCATGCTAGGGTTCTGTGCGTAATAGCCTTTTAATTGTTCGGCTGTTGCACCAAAACGTGCCGCTTCTGCAGATATATGCTGGTCTATATCTTCGGCATTTATTTCAATATCGTCAAATGTTTCTTGCAATTGTTGGCTTATAAAAAACCATTTTGCTTCACGTATACCGCGCTCACGCATTTCTTCTTTGTAAACAACTTCATCAAAGTTAGCAGGAAACTTGCCTTGTTGCTGTTGTTTTAGTTGATCAACGTAAGAGTTTAGTACTTGTTCTAAAAATACTTCTGGAACTTCAATTTTGTCTTCATGAGCATTAACCAAAGCATCTACTATATCGTTCTTTAAAAGATCGTCGGATGTTTGGTCGTAATATTGCTGCATGCCACTTTTAATGAAGCTATTGAATTCATCTTCAGTATTAGCTTCGCCATTACTTTGGGCTATAATGAAAGCTTCATTAAGTTCAGCTTTAATAAGCTTTTGAATTTTTTTGATGGTAACACGGAAACGATCCTTTCTGTCGCCATCTTCTAAGTTCATATCAACAACATCGCCCACTTTTTTGCCTTTCAATTCCTTTAAGAAATCTTTAGCACCTTCTTGGCGTAGGTCAATAACTTGATCGGTGTCTTCGTCACCCTCAATTGGGTTGCCTTCTTCGTCTAGAGAAATAACATCAACAATAACCTTAGAATCTGCAGTAGCTTTGGCATCTACATCTTCCCAGTTACCTTCACGCTCTAAAATCGCATCTAATTCTTCTGCAACTTCTTTGTCAGTTACGTCGTGAACCATTTTGTTCACTTTTACTTTACTCAAGTCAGTAATTTCGAAAGTTGGTTTGATGCCAATTTTAAAAACTACTTCTAGTTTATCATCTTCCCATTTAAGGTCAAGCATTTCTGTCTCGCCTACTGGGCTGTGCTCGGGTATGATTTTATTTTCAAAAATGGTCTGAACCCATTTGTTGATTTCTTCGAGCTCAATTTCTGAGCCAAATCTCTTTTTTACAACCGATACGGGTACTCTACCAGGACGGAAGCCAGGGAGAGCAATTTTATTTTTGTAATTTTTGAAAGCCTTGTCGAATGATTCTTGTAAATCTTCTCTATTGGCAGTTAATGTAAGCTCTTTGTCAACTGAAGTAAGCTCTTTAACAGAAATGTTCACGTTTTCTCCACTTTTTTTGGTATAAAATTCAATAAACGAACAGGAATTAATAAGGAAAGGAGTACGAGAGGGGGGAGTCGAACCCCCACATCGGTTAAGATACTAGATCCTAAATCTAGCGCGTCTACCAGTTCCGCCACTCTCGCATTTTTTAGAGCTTGCAAAGTTAGGCCTTTTTCAAATTAATATCCAACATTTAGTGTGTATACTTACTAATTATTTATTATTTAATAAATGGTATTATATAACTCCACTAGAAAAATTAGAATATTATGTACAATAACCTACGTCTCGCATACATAACCACCGCTAATAGAGAGGAAGCGCGCATAATTGGGCGTTCATTAGTGGATAATAAACTTGCCGCTTGTGTAAACATAATTGATGGCATGGAATCTATTTATAGATGGAAAGGGAAAATTTCAGAAGATAAAGAGACTATTCTGCTAGCTAAAACGCATTACACTAAGATGAAGGCGCTTACCGATCATGTTAAAGGTATGCATAGTTACGACTGCCCCTGTATAATTTCTTTTTCTATAAATGAAGAAGGTGGTAACGAGGATTATAAACAATGGTTGTTGGGCGAGTTAAAGAAGTAATCTTTTAAAAATTGAATTTAATTAAACAAATTTTATCCAAGCTATATTTTGATTGAGACCGCTTTAATTTCTAAACATATACTAAGGGCAACTATACGGCGCCCAAAAGCACTTAATGCTGTGAATTTTCAGGTGATGGAAGATTTAGAAGAAATAGTGCGCCTTATGGAAAGCAATGAGGATATTCGGGTATTTATTCTTTCTGGAGAGGGAACCGAAGCTTTCATTTCTGGCGGTGACCTGCGAGAATTCCATACCATTATAAGCAAAGACAAGGCTCATGCCATGTCAGCCAGAATGCACACCCTTTTAAACAGATTGGAGCAGCTACCCTGTTGGAATATCGCTTTTGTTAACGGAGACGCTTATGGAGGCGGAATTGAAACCATGCTAGCTTTTGATTTTAGGATTGCTGCCCCAAAAGTTAAACTTGGATTTACCCAAAGTCGATTTTACCTAACCCCAGGCTGGGGAGGCTTAACACGACTGGTTGAAAAAGTTGGACGTTCTAAAGCGCTGATGTGGTTAGCTAAAGCAGAAGTTATTTCTGCGGATGTGGCATTACATGAAGGCGTGCTAGATTTTATTGTTGAAGGCATTGACGCCGAACAGGAAGTTTTAGATTGGGCAGAGAAGCTTACAAAGAATGATCGTGCTTTTATAAAAACTCTAAAAAGTGGCGCTTTTACAAGTAATGAAATTCGGTTAGCTGCTATGGAAAAAGAGATAGAACCTTTTTCGAAGCTTTGGGTGGCAGAAGAGCACATAAAACGAGTAGAAGCATTTTTTAAGAAATAACACAACGATTCCTTGTGTCTGTAACTGAAGAGTTGATGTTTACCATGTTTGTAATTTGCAATACGAATATTGCATCGCGTAATAAGAGTTGGTAGATATTCTCGATTAGGTACTGCCCCGAATGGGGCAGGTGGGTGACGGTCGTCATTTGGGCTACAAATATATCGTCCCCATGGGACGAGGAATGTGCTCTATGAGATTTGCTAGTCCAGATATATTGCTTCTAAATACTATGCTTTAGAATTAGGATTGTAGATGTTAGTTAATTAGCTGACAGAATTTCTGTTCACTCTCAATGATACCACAGTGGGTCATCCTGAGAATACCTTCGAAGGATCTTTAGAAATAGTTCTTTAACGAGATTAATTATTTTAGAGCTCATTGTATTATAAGTTCTGCAAACTATGAAAAACGAGTTTTATATAAGCGAAACCATTTTTCATAATTGAGGCATTCCTTAAAAGAAATGACATTAATAATTCAAAGTTTACAGCTTTAAACTTAAACCTATAGGTCCTTCGGAAGTATCCTCAGGATGACCCTCTAAAGGAAATCTGTCAGTGAATTACTAGACTCCTTCCTTAGCGGCCCATAACTCGTTTTCGGAGGGTTATTTTTGCTTCGTAGCTATTGCCTGCTCTAACAAGTTCAATATTCATTTCAGAGCCCTCTTTGTATTCGCGCATAAGTGCCCAAGCGTGCATTTCGCTACTAACACGAACGCCACCAATTTTCACAATGATGTCGCCAGGCATAATGCCACCCTGAAATGCGGGGCCACTTTTGTTCACTTTTGTAACAAATAAGCCAGGTATGGTGGGTAGATTATATTGAAACACTAGATTTCGTGTCATGGGTACAATTTCCATCCCAGGATCAAACTCTAGAGATACTTTACCCGACTCCATCAGTTGTTTAATAATTTGCTGCGTACGTGTGCTTGGAATTGCAAAACCTAAGCCAACAAAACCAGAGCTTGTGCCGCCTGTAAAAATGAAAGTGTTCACACCAATAACTTCCCCATTACTATTTATAAGTGGTCCACCAGAATTGCCTCTATTAATTGCGGCATCGGTTTGAATCATATCAATATAAACGTGTGGATCGTTGGGGTCTGGTCTAAAATCACGTTGTGTTGCACTAACTACACCTACAGTAACCGAAGGACGTCCATCATCAAAAAGTCCAAATGGGTTACCCATGGCAATAGCCCACTCGCCAACAATGGCATTTTTATTTTGATCAAATTCCACAAAAGGAAATTTTTGAGTAGAATCTTTAGGCACAATTTTGAGTAGCGACAAATCGGCTAGTGCATCTGAGCCAATTAATTCAGCATCGTACTTTGTGGCATCAGCCAATACAACCATTATTTTTTTAGCGCTTTCGCCTGCAACATGCGCGTTGGTTACTACCAAACCATCTTCACTTATGATAAATCCCGAGCCCATGCTTTGCACTTCACGCTCTACAGGTGATAGGAAAAAACGAAAGTAAGAAGGGTCGAACTCTCTGGTATAACCACGCTCTAATTCTGTTACTGTAATACTTACAATAGCAGGGCTAGCTTTTTCTACGGCAGTTGTAATAGCGTTTTGCCTGCTTTTAGATATAGAAACAATCTCATCTTCACTATTGTCATCGTCGTCAGAAATAACCGAGTTTGATGTTGCGGTAGGCACTACTTGGCGCTGCATCGAAGGCAAAGGCTTTTCAGACTCGGGCTTTTGCACACAGTTTAGTAGCAACATACTACTCAGTAAAAAAATACCAATTCTATTCATTATTCGAATTTAACTTATAATTGCTCCAAACCCAGGCTAACAACATCTTTAACAGCATTCTCTATAGTGCCAGAGTAGATGCCGCCTGCAGCTTTTTTATGACCGCCCCCGTTTAGCTTCCGTGCCCAAACGTTGACGTCTATTTCGCTACGCGACCTAAGACTTAATTTTATTTTATCACCGTCTTCTCTAAAAAAGATACATGCTTTAACCCCTTCAATACTTAACGGATAGCTAACGAAGCCTTCTGTATCTGCATTGGTGGTTTGGGTTTCATCAAACATGGCTTGGGTAACGTACATGGTTGCAATTTGTTGGTTGCCATGCAAAGAAATTGTTTCTAGCGACATCCCTAAAAGCTGAATCTGGTTCAAGCTTTTAGACGAATATATTCTTTCAACGACCTCTGGAGGCGTAAAATCTCCTTTTTCTAGCAGATTTGCTGCGGCTCGCAAGGTAGATGGTTTTACACTATTGAACTGAAAAGACCCCGTATCGGTAACAATTCCCACAAAAAGAGATTTTGCGATTTCGGCATCAATTTGGTCGATATCGTGCTCCGCAATAAGCTCATAAACCAACTCGCAGGTAGAGGAAGCGTCGGTTACAGAAATAAACGTATCAAAAACATCATCTGGTTGTGGATGATGATCTATCATATATAATGGTTTATCGAACTCTATTGTTCTTTCTGCATTCTCACCAAATCGGTGAAGGGCGTTTCCATCCAGAAAAAGGAAAGCATCAAACTTATCGAGCTCTGCAAGGTCTGGTTTAGAAATAGGAAAGAAATTGGTAAGCCATAATAAGTTTTGGTTAACGTCATCTTCGTTAAAAGCGGAACAATCCACTCCATTTTTTTGCAGCCATAAACAAAGGGCAACTTGTGAGCCCAGACAATCACCGTCGGGTTTTACATGCGAAAACACGGCTATATTTTTATAACTTAGTAATTTTGATATCAAATTTTTATACATATTAACTCCTTGGCGCTAAAAATAAGCTTCTAAAGCTACACTTCCATTTCTTTTTTTGAAGGAATTTCCCAACCTTCCGCCCAACAAAATATTTAGTTATGCATGCACTTATTGTTAGCGGTGGAACCCCACCGACCAAAAAACTTCTTGAAACAGAAATCAACGTCGCTGATATAGTTATTGGCGCTGATAGTGGGGGGCATGCAATTATTGGGTATGGTTTTACACCCGATATTGTTTTGGGGGATTTGGATAGTTTCCATTACACCAATCACAAAGGAATTAAAACGCTTAAAATTGCGGAGCAAGAAACCAATGATTTGGAGAAGGCTTTGGCTTATGCGCTAGAACAGGGCACTAGGCATTGTGTGGTTTTAGGAACTTTAGGAAAGAGAATAGATCACACCTTCAAAAACTTATCGGTGCTAATGCAGTTTCACTCTAAATTCGAATCCATTGTTTATAGAGATGAATACGGCGATACATTTTTGATAGAATCGCCTTATACATTAGATGTTAAGGTAGGAACCATACTTTCTTTTATACCGCTTTCTGGAAAGATTACAGGTATAACCACGACAGGAGTTGAGTATCCCCTTACAAATGAAGCGTTAGAAATTGGCGTGCGTGATGGAACCTCCAACACTGCAACTGAGCCCACTGTACACGTAGAATTTGACGGCGGTAAAATGGCCTTATTTGTGGGCACTGGCAGTAAATTAGCCGATAAATAGAGGTGGGTTTAAATAGCTTTGAGGTGTGAGGAATTTCATTCCTGATAAATGCTCATTGATTCCCCAATTCCCTAATCACTAATTAACCAGTAACAAATTCTCCAAATGATTCGGTTTCAGGTTAGAAACTCGTTCCACAAAGTTGGTTGCTGATATCCCAAAGAGATTTGGCGTGGTCCATGTTTGTGGCTTTTATGCGAGGAGAAATAGCTTTTTTGTTTTTAAAATAAGCGCCATTTACTGCTTCAACTTCATCTGCAGTTGCTAAATAAATAGTGGTTTGTGCGCCATCTTCTGGGGAAGTCATAAAGGGCCCAGCGATTTTCCAGAATGTGCGAACCACAAAATTACTTCCACTTCCAAAATTGGAGCGAATTACCCCTGGATGCAAACAATTTGAGGTAATATTTGTGCCATTAAGGCGATGCGCAAGCTCTTTAGTAAATAAAATATTAAACAGTTTTGAGTTGCCATAAGATTTCATTGCGCTATAACCTGTTTTCAATTGCAGATTACTTGGATCGAATGTGCCGGCACGATGAGCATCGGAGGCAACATTTATAATGCGAGCTTTATCGGCAGCTTTCAAATTGTTGAGCAACAAATTCGTAAACAAGAAATAGCCAATATGATTTACGGCAAAAGTTTCTTCGAGATCGTCTATAGTTTCATTTCTATCTGCCGCAATAAAACCATGATTATTGATGAGAATATCAATTTTGTCATACTTTTGAATGATTTCTTGCGCTGCTTTATGAATCTCGCTTTGGATAGAGAAATCGCATAACACAATATCAATTCCTGCGCTTGGACTTAGTTCTAAAATAGCTTTTTTTGCTAGCTCTGCTTTATCCTCGTTGCGGCAAACCATAACAATATAAGCTCCTTTTTGGGCTAAGGCTTTTGCCGTTTCGAATCCGATGCCAGAATTAGCGCCAGTAATAACACATAGTTTGTTAAGCATGTCCATATTTATATTTCTGTAACTTTATAAGTGTATGATGATAACTAAAATTTACGACCTCAAAATTACTTATTTTAAGAGCTAATTATGTTGGTAGAACATGATCTTATTCTAATCTAAGTCTACTTTGGATAGGTATTATTTTATAAAGGTAAGCGCTTATCATATAAAGTAGCTAGCTAGAATAAATATTAACCCGCAAAAAATATTTAAGAGGTAATAGAATCAAAAAGGAATCAGTTATCAAAAAGCAGATACAAGATGAAGCTCAAGCTGCATTAAAAGAGCATTCTTTACTAGAGGACATTTTATCTATATCAGTAGCTTCGGTTATGCTTTCATTTGGTATAGCACTGTTCTCGCACATGGATTTTTTAATTGGTGGAACAGCAGGGATGGCGTTTTTAGCGCACTATGCAACAGGCGTTTCCTTTGGGAAGGTGTTTTTCATAATTAATATTCCTTTCTATGGACTAGCTATTTGGAAATTAGGAAGGGTTTTTACACTTAAGACATTTATAGCGGTGTTTTTAGTATCGTTTTGTACCGATTATTTACCAATGGTGTTTGAGTTTGGTGAAGTGAATCGTCTGTATGCCGCAGCTCTAGGTGGCTTTTTAATTGGAACGGGATTGTTAATGCTTTTTAGGCATAAAGCGAGTTTAGGTGGACTTAATATTGTTTCCATTTACTTGCAGAAATATCATAATATAAGTGCCGGTAAATTCCAGATGTCGGTAGATGTATTGATTATTATAGCAGCCTTTTTTACGGTAGATATTTATGCGGTATTATATTCTGTACTTGCGGCTGTGTTTCTGAATCTTATATTAGCAGTGAATCACAAACCTGGGCGTTATTTGGCGCTAGATTAAATTAACCCACAACCAATCCTATTGCTATGAAACGAAGTGAGTTCCTAATAAGCGGTGCTGTTTTAGCAGCATCAACAGTATTTCCGATTAAGAGAATTAGCAAGTTATGGTACTCACCCTTTACTGAGCTTCGTAGAAATGTTGGTCATTTTATTGGGCGTGGTGGCACTATTGGTTGGCTGGCAAATACTGATGCACTTGTAGCAATAGATTCTCAATTTCCTGATTCGGCCAAAACATGTATAGAAGGCTTGCAAGAGAAAACGAGTCACCCGATGGATTTGTTGATAAATACTCATCATCATGGTGACCATACAGGTGGGAATAGTGTTTTCAAGAAAGTTGCAAAACATATAGTTGCGCAAAAGAATGTGCCGGGTTTACAAAAGGCTGCAGCTGAAAAAAGAGGCAAAGAAACACTAGAACAGCAGATTTATGCCGACCAAACTTTTGATAAAACGTGGAAACAAACCGTTGGTGATGAAACGGTACATGCGCTGCATTTTGGTCCTGCCCACACAGGTGGCGATGCCGTAATCTATTTCGAGAAGGCCAATGTTGCACACATGGGTGATTTGGTTTTTAATAGAGCCTATCCATTTATAGACCGTGCTGGCGGCGCTTCAATAAAGAACTGGGTAAATGTGTTACAGAAAACGACAAAAGAATTGAACTCTGATACCATATACATTTTTGGGCATGGCAATTTAGAGTACGGCATTACAGGCGCTAGCGCGGATGTGCTTTTGAAAGCGAATTATTTAGAAGCATTACTGGAATTTACCCAAAAAGGGATAGATGCAGGCAAGAGTAAAAAAGAGCTTCAGAAAACAAAAGTTCTGAAAGGTTTTGAGATGTTTGATGCCCCAGGCTGGAGTTTCACCCTGGGTAATAATATAGATACAGCTTATGAAGAGTTAACTGCTAGTTAGCATATTTTTTTCGATAGCTGTCACGAAAATAACCCTTAGTAATCTTTTGTCCAACGCAAGTCAATTCCTTGCCTTGAGTTATCGCCTTGGGTAATTATGAGATCTAAATCTTTTGTAAGCATATATTCTAGGAGGAATAATGTCTTTGGATTCGCGGTAGTAAACTCGTTTACAATGGCAAAAAATGTACGCTGATTTATATACCAACCTGTTTTAATGGATGTACCTGATTCTGTGCCCGAACGTATATTATCAATTTGCACTACATCTATACCAAGCTCGCGAGTTGCAAGTGATTCCACCTCATCTAGTAAAATATCTACTAAAATATCGGATGCCGAGTTAGAGTTGCCACCACTTACGGTTCGTTGCCAAGAGTCTAATGCATAGAACGGTCGCCCAAAAAGTGTGTATGCTATAATATCTTTTTGCTCCATGGGTGGGTCACTATCAAATATATAATCGGGGTCACTAGCGTTTCCGTCAATGATATAATATATAATAACTGGGCTTTGGTTAGGTTTGTGGGAGCTTTTTACATAAACATCTGGGTCGGCCATGGGACCACTAAATGTCAGTTGAGCTTCATCTAAATTAAAAATCTTACCCAATGGTTTAACATAGCCTTTCACGCCATCTAAGGTGCCAAAAAGTGATAGTTCGCCGTTTGTTTCTTTTAAAGCATCTAGGTTTCCCCGTAACTCAATGTCCATATCTAGATAGCCTTTATTACGAACAAAGAAATTGCGCTCAATTACAAACTGCATATCTATTGCTAGCGAGTCATAAGGGCTAAAAGACTCTGATTCACCCTCTAATTGAACCTCCTCAATATATTTATCCCCGAAATCTGCAAGAAATATAAAACCGTTTTTAATGGCTAGTTTACCCGTAAGCTTTGGTGTTGGTGCATTGCCAGATAGCCTAGAATCGAGGTCGATTGTTAAATTATAGTCTTGGGTATTTATGAGTTTAAATTGGCTGGCAACGGCTTTAATATCTACAGAGTCTGGGATTAAACCAGTCATAGAAACACGCCCAGATGCTTTCAGATCACCTTTTCCACTTTTGACGTATAGCTCATTTACTTTAATTCCATTTTTATCAAAGGTTAAGCTTGAACGCAAACCCGCTAATTTTATATTGGCAATAGGAACCTCTAATTCTGCTCTGGTTAAATCCATGTATCCACTTACATCAAACTCACCGATACTACCTTTTACCCTTAGGTCACCATTAAGTGTTCCCTTAAGGTTCTTGGTGTATGTTTTGTTTAAGAAATCGTTAAATACGGCGAGATTGAAGTCTTTAGTTGTGATAACAGCTGAAATCAAATCAGCGTCATCAGGCATGGTGAACTCAAAATTTTGAAAGTTGTAGATAAATGGAACTTCAATTTCTGCTGATATCGCTTTTTGCTTTGTGGCAAGAACTAGAGCACTAACTAATAATTTATTTGAGCTTTGATTATAACTAAAACTAGCTGAGGTTGAATCTACAGTGATGCCAGATAATACTGGTTTAGAAAGCTGAAGAGCGCCATCCATGTTTGGCTTGCCAGCAAACCCAGATAATGTGCCATCAAAAGAAACAATACCACTGGTATTTGTGATATTGAATGTATTAAGAAGTAGCTGAAACCTTGAGAGTTCCGTAGGGTTAATTTTGAGGTTTCCATCTACGGGCTGTTCATAAAAGGAGGCGGGAAGCTCAGTACTTGAAGCTAAAACAAAGGGCACATTTAAGTCGCCTTCTATTAACTTTTCTTGGCCCATAATAACAACACCTCGAGCAACTAACCGCTCGTCTACTAACTCATAGTTGAGTGTAAGAGAGTCTGCTTCAAACCCTTCGTAATTAAGGCGCTGCAAAGTAATAGCGCCAACTGTTTTTAAATCTAAATGAGTTCGCTCAAACATTAAATCCCCCGATAAAGCACCGTCTACAAAACGTTCGTCTAACAAAACATCTTGGATTAAGCCAAAATCGAAGTCATTTCCCTTTAGCCAACCTTCTTGGCGAACATTATCGGCAAAAGGAATAGATAACGTAAGGAAAGCGCCATCTTTTGAAGCTAAGCTCAGAGTATCGGTTCTAACTGTGCCTGAGTTTACCGTAATATGGAAAGGTTTTTGTAGCTCCAGTTTTTTAGTAAGAGCAATAATATCAAAATGATTTAGTGATAAAGAGTAATTTTGGAGATCAAGATTAGCACCATAAGTTCCGTTTTGCTGTATTTGCCCTCGTTCACTTCCAATAATAGACAATTCGTAATTTCCATATAACGAGTCACTTTCGACGGAGCCTTTACTTATAAGGTTGATGTCTTGAAGGGTGGTGCCGAACAAGAGTGGCTTAGTAACTGAAAGGTTTAGGTCGAAACTTTGAGTGGCTGAAAAAATACCTGAAGCTTCGCCCGAAAGTGTTTCTGCAAAAGCGATTTCGTCTATTTGAATATCTTCAAGATTGAGGGTGGCATCACATTGTAGTAGTTTATCATCGTTTTGGAAAAACTCTCCCTGTAATTTACCCTTCGCCTGTAATATTTCTAGGCCCAATAGTGGTGCTAGTGGTTGTAATTCCTTAAGTGTTAAATCAACAACAAGATTGTTATTAGGGTCGGTAGAATTAAAAAGATTATTTCTAATTGTGAAATCACCATCTGCAATATCGCTTAGAAGGAGACCGTCTTTGATAGTAATTATGCGGTTCTCTAAATTGAAATCAGCTTTTATGTTCTCTAATATAGACCTATTTATATAACTTGAATCAGCTTTTAATAAACCGTTCATAACCAGATTATCAAAATCATTGCCACTTCCACTGCCTTGTAATTTGGTGTTTAGTAAAGTAGGAAAGTTCTCAAACCCAACAATATCGGAGATATCAAAATCGTGAGTAGCCAAGGTGTATTCAAAAGCTGGGGATTGTGTTAGAATCTGTGAAGCAGAAATGTCAAAAGTTAGTAGGCTCTCAATCAGTTTGGTTGAACCTTTTATAGTTGCAGCCTCTTCGCTAAGAACACCATCGGCTTGGAAGGAAGAGACAATCTGATTCATTATAGAAACAGGTTTGTCGCCGGTATTTATTTCGTAGTTCCAAATATTATCGGAGAGGGTAAAACCTTTTCCATCTGCTTTGGCTACAAAATTGATGTTACTAACCATGTCTGGGTTTTGAGCCCAAACAGATAAATCAATATTGTTAGCAGTTAGCAAAACATTCCACTCAGGTAAATCAGAAAAAAGCTCAGCTATAGTAGGTTGAATTGATAGCGCCCCACCTTTTCTAGAGTTAATATTAATACGCCCAGTAAGCAGCTGATTTGCGAGGTTACCACTTCCTTCAACATGATCTACTAAGTAATCTTCGTATCGAATATTATCCGCTGAAAGATTCCATTTGAAAGATGATTGCTCATAGTTTGTGCTAATGTTGCCATCTATGGAGATTTTGAAAGCACCCATATTTGCACCAATAGCACTATTAGTCACATCATTTATGTTGATCCCTTCGCCCGAAGCAGTAAAGCTTTTAAGTTTGGGCTCGGCTGAAATATCCAAGTTTGCTGCAAGTTCAACATTCTTTATACTTTCACTTTTTAAAGATAATCCAAGATCTAGGCTCTCTTTATTGCCACCTACAGTGAGTTTCATTTCTACAGTTTCTGGTGGTAGCGTAGCATCTAAATAAGGCTCAATATCGGCCAAAGATAGGGGTGAAAAACGTGCTTCACCTTGTATTTGGTTAAGATCTAAATCGGAAGAGGCATGAGCATTTAGCAGAGAACGACCAGTATCGATTACTAACTGTTGCAATGTTATCGTCTCATTTTCAAAAGTAGCGGAGGTGTTAACCTGAATTGCTTCTGGAAGGCGCCCTTCTTTAATCAAAAAATTAAGATCAGATACTGAGCCCGACATCGACTCTTGAAGTGTGAAGGAACCATTCAAATTTAAGTTCTGCACTTTTAGAAGCCCATCTGGTAGATATGTGGGGGAAATTATTTTGGAGTTGAAATTACTAACTAGTAACTCCTGTAAATTAAAGTAGAAGGAGGAACTTGAAGAATCGGCAGTGTCTTCAATAAGTATTTGTTGCAGGTTAAACTGAGAGGAATCAACCTCAGTAATGGTTGAATGAGTTCCTGTTATACTCAGCTTATTAATTTGAAAAACATCACTCAACAAGCTCATAATCTCATAATTCACTGAAATTGAATCTATACTTATTAAGGTATCTGGATTAGAAACGAGCACATTATTTAGTTGGATGCTGTTCCATAAATCGCCTTCGATAGCACCAATATTAAGCGTAGCATTAAGTTGATTATTTGCGATTTGAACCACTTTGTTTTTAACAAACTTCTGAACCACTTGGGTTTTTAAAGAAAGGCGAAGCCCAATTCCGAGCAATAGAATAGAGGCCAAAAACCAAGCGATGATTTTTAGTGATATATGGATGCTATGTTGTTTTTTATCTGTCACGTACTATTAAAATGCCTGTCCTATACTTAAATGGAAGCCCCATCTATTCCAGTTACTGCCATAATTGTTTCCATTATAAATGTTTAAATCTTGTTTGGTGGGGTTTATTTTATAGGCAATATCTAATCTAATTGGGCCAATGGGCGATTTATAGCGTATACCCGCCCCTGTACCAAACTGCAAAGACCCAGTGTCTATTGCGGAAAGAGATTTCCAGACTTGGCCGCCATCAAAAAATGCAGCAACTCCAAAGCCTTTTAACATGGCATCGAGCCTTTGACGAAACTCTATATTAAAATTAAAAAAGGCATTCCCACCAGTAGACACATAACTTTGGAATGCACCCAAACTATCTGTAATAGCCTCTTTGGGGCCCAAATTTTGACGGCTCCAACCACGAACTGAATTTGTGCCACCTGTAAAGAAACGAATATCTTGGGGTAGCGAATCTCTTTCTGCAGAAAAAATGCCTCCACCACTTACACGAGTAGCTAATATTAGGGCAGAATTAACTTCGAAATAGCGCCTTACATCGAGCGATAGCTTTTGAAATTGAAACGAAGACTCATTTAAAGTACCAGAAATCTCCGCATATGGTTGCACAACCCATCCTTCTCTGTCACCTTTTAGGCCTTTCGTGTAATACGCATTTAAACGAAATGAGGATACGTTATAGTTTAAGACACTATCGGGCAAAGTGGTTTTAATTTTTCGAGAAACTTCCTGGTTGTTTGAGAACTCATAACCGAAAGAGCTGGTTAGGTTTTGGCTATGCTCGTAAATAAAGTTGTTAGTTAAACCACCTCTTAAGATTTCGTACGAATTTTCAATTTTATGCTGAATAAATGGAGTAGTTATAAAGCTACTTTTGGTATTAAATAGATATGGGAAGAGGTAATCGAAACCAAAATTCTGTTCAAAGCCAGACACTCGTAAAGAAGTTCTAAAACGCTCTCCTTTTTGACGCACATTCCTATAAATCCAAACAATTTCACCCCTAAAAAGACGATATCCATTTTTTGGATCAATGGGTGGCTCAACGCGGTCAAAATTCCCCAAGCCCGCTTTAAACTGCACAGAACGTAAAGGCATTTCTTTAACTCGAATCAAAACATTGAGCGTGGTGTCTTGTGGTTGCTCTGGAACAGACACAATTGCAAAACGGAATAAATGATGATTAAAGAGTTCGCGCTGTGCTTCTCGTAAATCCTTTTCGTTGTAATAAACACCTTGGGTGAGCCCCGTTTCTCTGGCAATATATTTCTCTGGCAAGGTTGATTCACCCTCTACCAATATTGAGTCGAAGCGAGCGCGTGGCCCAGTAGTTAGCTGCATGTCAACAGTGGCAAGCCCCTTTAGGCTATCAACCTCAGCCGATATTTTAGTTTCGGCATAGGCAAAACCTAAATTGCGTAATGCTTGCGATATATCCCCTTCAGTTTCTGGTATCTCAACGGTCTCAAATCTGTTATTTTTACGGAATGAAGCTCGCCTTAAAACTCTTTGAAAATTATCATCACCTGCAATTAGTAGGCTATCTTGGGGCGAAGTGTCAATCTCTACATTTACAGATTCAACAAGAATAGGTTTGCCTTCTACAATATAAAAAATAAGAGTTTTGCGCCACGAGGGGGAGCCGTCTTCCAAGCGGTATGATACTTTTACGTCGCTAAAGCCACGTTTATTATAGAAGCGTTGAATTCTGATAACATCCCTTTTAATTTCCGTTTCTGAAACGTAATATCCCTTTTCATTAAAGAAGGTGAGTTTTTTCCATGCCGAGGGAGACTCGTTTGCAATAAATTTATTAATAACCATATTTTCGTAGGTGGTGTTACCCTCAAAATTAACCTTCCAAATACGAGCTGGTTTTGGCTCTTTTTGAGCAAATAATACAGTGGATTGAAGCAATAGTATAGCTACTACCCCAAGTGCTAATGCGATATGTTTAAGTAAGTATGTAATAGAAAATGGAAATAATTTTGCTTTAGTATAAGAGTAAGATCGTCTACTTAAAAAATATTCAATCAATATTTATTGTGTTATCTTGACCCAGAATAAAAATTTAATATAATTATGTTTAAATACAGTCTTCTTGGAATTGTTTCTCTACTTTTTGTTTCGTGTAAATCTACTGAAAAATTTACTGGTTATTCTTACGATCCGCCTGGCGTAACAGATACTTTTGATAAAGAGATAGAATATCAAAAAAAGAGAATTATTGGTGCTGGAACGCCAAAAGTTTGGGCAAGTAATGAGTTCGATGGTGCGCGTATGAATGATTTCTATGCCATTAACGACACACTTTACGAGGTTCTTATTAAACCAGAGAGAGCTCCTATTAATAATAGTGCTTGGTTTAGTTTTAAACTTTGGAGCGACGTGCAACAAACAATCACGCTTCGAATGAAATACGAAGATGGGCGCCATCGCTACCAACCCAAAGTATATTTTGAAGGAAATATCTTCTCTGATTTCCCTAAAGATACTCTCTATAATAAACCCATTGAAGTTAGGTACGACAGTTTGCGAAATGCCTCTTTCGAGATAACTGTTGGGGAATTGCCTTTAATTGTTACCGCACAATGGCCGTTTAATACCACCTTATTCAATAAAGCTATAAACTCGCCGATAGTTCAAGAAAAAGCAAATACGCGTGTAATTGGGCATTCAAAAGAAAATAGACCTATTTATGAAGTTGAAATTGATGAAACCGATGCCAATGAACCAGCTGGTGTACTTATTTTAGTTAGTCGATTGCATCCACCTGAAGTTCCTGGGTTTTTAACCTCTATGTTTTTTCTAGAAAACTTGCTTAGTGATAGTGATTTAGCAACTGAGTTTAGGAAGCATTTTGTGGTTAAAGCGTATCCCTTGGTAAACCCTGATGGAGTTGATCACGGCCATTGGCGAAATAATGCAGCCGGGAATGATTTAAATAGAGATTGGGAACACTTCAACCAACCAGAAACTAGAGCTGTGCGTGATGCTTTGCTACCCCTGTTAGATACACCGAATAGAAAAGTGTATTACGGCATAGATTTTCACTCAACAAACGAGAATCTTTTCTATCCAATCGATGAAGATGTGGTTACGTTTCCCGATAACTTTACACAGCGTTGGCAAGAGATGATTATTGAAGATAATCCAGATATAGTGTTTTCATCTGAAGAGTTTCCAACCGATTCCCCAATTACCAAAAACTGGATTTATAAAACTTTTGGCGCCGATGCTGTTACCTACGAGGTTAGCGATAATATGGAAATAGCTGATATGGAGTCGGTAGCATATAGCGCAACGGAGCTTTTGATGCAGTCATTACTCGAGGAATTTAAAAAGCATAATCAACCTAAATAAGTAGAGTATATTTTTTGTGTTGAGGCCTGAGGGAAATTTCCTCAGGTCATAATACATTGCCAGTATAGAGTTAAGCGTTAAATATTGAGGCTGTTTTATGGGTAGTACTCAGCAATGCTACAGAATGAGTGCTATACACAAACAAACTACCCGCTGAGCTAAAGATTCGTTACTTTTAAGTCTCACAAAATTATTCACTAAATAATAATAGGCCTGGCCTAAATCTCTTCTATGAAACAATTACTTTTTTGTTTTGCCGTGGTTTTCCTTTTCGCATGCAATAGCCCCAAAATAATTGACGATTTGAGTGACGTTTCTTTTACCATGCTCAATCAAGATAATGTTGAGGTTACTTTCCCCGACGATTATAAAGGCAAGTATGTGGTGATGGGTTTTCTTTATACAAACTGCCCCGATGTATGCCCAATGATAACGCAGAATATGAAAAAGATACAGACTGAGTTGGGCAATCCAGACGACATTCAATTTGTTGGTGTGAGTTTCGATTATATGCGAGACACTCCATCTGTTCTAAAAGGATACAAAGAGGCTTTTGATCTTGATGAAAACTTCAACTTTTTAACTGCTGCCGACACAACTGTAATGAATGCATTTTTAGATACAGTTAGAGTTAGATCTCAGGTTTCTTTTGAAACAGTAAGTGATACGGGTGAGGATTTGTACTTTCTTAATCATTCCGACAAAATTATGGTGATAAACCCAAAGGGGCACTTAATTTTTGAGTATGGCGGCAGTATGACTCGTCCTGCTATGATTGTTGAAGATATTAGAACCGTTTACTAATTATAAAACAAGCCAAGAAATGAAATTCAATATATTTACGCTAATAGTTGTATTAACAAGCTTTGCTGCCTGTACAAATAATAAAAATCAAGAAGTAGAGATTTCTGAAACTATAATTACAGAGTGGGCACGGCCAGCAGTTAAAGGCGCAATGAGTGGGGCATATTTGCAGTACACGAATGCTTTAGATGTTGCCGATACCATTGTGGCGGTAAGTAGCGATGTGGGTATGATGACTCAGATTCATGAAACATATACTACCGAAGATGGCTTGTCTGGAATGCGAGAAATGAAAAATATTAGCGTTGAGCCTAGCGAACAGCTTATTTTAGAAAGAGGCGGTTTACACGTTATGCTCATGAATTTAAAAAAGAATATTGCTGAAGGCGATAGCATTACCATTTCGCTTACGTTCAAGTATGCAGGCGTTGTAGATATTAAAATGCCTGTTTTAAGCTCCAACTAAATATGGCAACAAAGCATCACGTAACAGCCAACGAATATAATAAGCAGGCGAATAGTTACGAGGCAAAGTGGGAGGCGTACTTAGCGCATACTCACCAAAAGATGGTCGATGCTTTAGAGCTTGAACCTTCCTCCAAAGTTTGTGATGTAAGTTGCGGAACCGGTTTATTTACGTATAAACTTTTCCAGAAACAGTTAAATTTGGAACTACTACAACTCAATGATATTTCTCAAGAAATGTTGAGTTATGCGAAAGAACGTTTTTCTAAAACTGATACTATTACATTTACCAACTTCCCGGCGCACGAGATAGACCAGAGTGCTACACCGTTTGATGCGCTCATCAGTCTCAATGCTTTTCATAATTATGATCAACAGAAAAAGAGCATCGAGGCCTGTTACAACTCCCTAAAACCCAATGGCGAAATCTATATTTTAGATTGGAATAGGTCAGGACTTTTCCGAATCATGAATTTTTGGATTCGTCTTTTTGTGAAAGAAAGAATAGACACTCGGACGTTATCCGAAATGGAAAAGCTTTTGGAAGATGCCAAATTCAGCATCAAACACACCGAAGAATGGAGCTGGCGCTACTGGAAATTCTTTTTGATTGTAGGGGAGAAGAGTGGTGATGAGGCTTAGCGGTTTTGTGGCACCCTTGTAGATATTAGATAATTCGTTGATAGTTTTTAGTACAAATAGGCATCTATACAAATCCCGCTCAGTAGGTGCGGAATGTTTGTATAAAAACTAGAGAATCTAAATAAACACTGCGTCGTAGGTACTTTTCCTCGTTACGAACAACCCGTTCGTACTGCATGCCCGAACCTCTCGTTCCTAAACGACATAACGGATTCATGAGCATAGTTTATAACTCAAAAACTAGAATCCAAAATCTTATGTCTTACTACTTGTGTCTTTCCCGAAGTATCGGGATTTGCTTGATTTCAGGGGGAGGTCTCTTCGCTGTTTTTGAGTTCATTAAATATCTAAGAACAGCCTTAAAATCAGCTCTAATTACTTAGTACTAAATACTAACTACTAAAAAGCTCTACTACTCACCCTCAAAGGCTGCAGCGGGTTTTTTATTGAGGAAATTAACCTTGTTATCGATTGGAACTTGTTCAACAATTTCTAAGCCAAAGCTACCAATTCCGACTCTTTTAACGGGATTATTAGTCAATAAACGTAGTTTACGAATACCTAAAGTCCGCAAAATTTGGGCGCCTATCCCATAATCTCGAGAGTCGCCCTTTTTAGGGTTATTATTCTCTTCCTCAACTTCTTCGCCTTCAAAATTACCTTCCTGCATCAGCTTCAGCGTTTTTAGCTGATTTACTAGAACAGATCCCCTTTGGTTTCTATTCATATAAAGCACAACACCTTTGCCCTCGCGTTCAACCTGAATCATTGCTTGGTGCAGTTGTTCAGAAGTGTCGGAGTTGCGAGCTCCAAAAATATCGCCAATAAGATTAGAAGAATGCACTCTAGTTAGCACAGGTTCGTCACTTTCCCACTTCCCTTTTGTGAGTGCAAGATGAATATCGCCCGTTAAACTTTCTTCAAAAGCTCGTAGTTTGAAATCACCGTACATGGTGGGCATATTAATATCCATCACCTCTTTCACTAACGATTCATTATCGTTGCGATAAGCAATTAAGTCTTTAATGGTGATGAATTTCATCTCGAAACGCTTCGCCATTTCTATAAGATCAGGAACGCGAGCCATTTCACCATTCTCTTTCATTATCTCACAAATAATGCCAATGGGCTTTAGGCCAGCAAGGCGAGCAAGATCTATAGCAGCTTCGGTATGACCAGCACGGCGTAATACGCCTCCATCTACTGCTAGTAATGGGAATATGTGGCCCGGGCGGCGGAAGTCTAATGGCTTGGAACTATCTTTAGTTAGTTCTCGAATAGTATTTGCTCTATCGGCCGCAGAAATACCAGTAGTAGTTAGGCGTTTGTGATCAATTGAAATCGTGAAATTCGCTTCATCTGGATCGGCACCATGGGTAACCATGTGAGTGAGATTAAACTTCTCAGCAATGCTTTTGGTGACCGGAGCGCAAACTAATCCTCTACCATGAGTAACCATAAAGTTGATTGCCTCGGTAGTAACCATTTCAGCAGCCATAAGGAAATCGCCCTCATTTTCACGGTCCTCGTCATCTACTACAATAACCATTTTGCCATCCTTAATATCCTGAATGGCTTCTTGAATTGTGTTAAAGCGGAATGGCTGGCTCATAGTGTGCAATTATTTATTTTCTTTCTTTTCTGCCTTATTTGGATTCACATCCGTAATAGCAGAAGTTAGAAATCGAATTTTCACATTACTTCCAACTTCAATCAGCACAGAATCTTCTTCTATAGAACTTAACACACCAATAATACCAGAAGAAGTAACCACTTTGTCCCCTTTCTTCATTTCTGAAACTTTGTTCTTAATTTCTTTTTGGCGTTTGCTTTGTGGACGAATGATGAAAAAATAGAAAACAACGAAAATTGCACCTAAAAAAACTAGGTTCATAATTCCGCTATCAGCTCCGCCTTCCGCAGGAGGTGCCATAAATAAAAATGTAAGTAGGTTCATTGCTCAGTTATCTAAAATTAAGTTTAAGCTATAAAGATACTGTTTTCTAAACTGAAACACATTTTGTATTGGCGATATCCTGAAGGCGATTTTATACAAGTGAAAGAGGTTTTAAAGGCAGCTGAAATAAAAAGGCTCCACTTTCAACTCCTAAAATAGAGTGTGCCAAAATAGATGTATATCTAAAATGGCACACTTTGTAGCGTAGTAGCGCTCTGTTTAAAAGAAGGATTTTTTCTTGGTAGCATACTCTTGCAAAATGGGAGCGGGTTTAAAACGAGGCCCAAATTCAGCGAAAAAAGTATTCATTTTATCCACAAAAGCTTGCACGCCTAGTTTATCTATATAACGAAACGGTCCGCCTAGGAAGGGAGGAAAACCAAGCCCAAGAATTGCGCCCAAATCTCCATCCGTTGCCGAGTTTATGATTCCTTCTTGCAAGCAATAAGCAGCTTCATTCACCATCGTAAATGCCATTCTAAGCTGAGCTGTTTCTTTATCTGGATTGGTACGTGCAGAACCTCCAAAATGAGAATATATAGCTTGGTTAATTTCCTTTTTCTTGCTCTCGCCGTATAAAAACATCCCTTTCTTATTTTTACGCCCAAGGAAACCAGCATCGAATAATTCTTGTGCTTTAGTGGATGATTTTGCTCCACGAGCCGTAAACATTGGCTCCATAGTTTCGCCAACATGAGCGCCCACATCAATTCCAACTTCATCCAAAAGTGCCATTGGTCCAACTGGGAACCCAAAATCCTTCATTATCTTATCCAGAAATTCTATAGATGCTCCTTCTTCAAGAAGCAAAAGTGCCTCATTCATATAAGGAGCTAGAATACGAGTGGTGTAAAAGCCAGGACCATCGTTTACAACAATTACTGTTTTGCCTTGCTTAACGCCAATATCGTAGGCGGTTGCGGTTACCCAATCAGCCGTTTGAGGGGTAGTTATTATTTCCAAAAGTGGCATTTTTTGAGCGGGCGAGAAATAATGCATCCCAATAATATTTTGTGGACGTTTTGCTCCTTTAGCAATTTCCGAAATGGGTAGGGATGAAGTGTTCGTTGCAAAAATACAATCGTCGGATGTTACTGCTTCAACTTCAGCAATCATTTTTCGCTTTAAATCTAAATCTTCGAATACGGCTTCAATAACAACATCAACTTTTGAGAACGCATCATACGAATCGGTGCCAGTTACACGGCTAGCAATTTGGTCACGCTCGAAACGAGAGATAATTCTCTTTTTAGATTTATCGTTGAGAGCATCCCAAATAACTTTCTCACCTTTTGCTGCAGAAGCCAAGTCACGATCTTTTAAAAGAACGGAGAATTTCCCTCTGTTAACACTAACATCTGCAATTCCTGAGCCCATTAATCCAGCGCCTAAAACCGCAATATTTTGAATAGGCTTAACATGTTCTGCTAAAGGATTCTTCTTTGCGTCGGTTAGGCCGAAAAACAAGTTTACAAGCGCACGCGACTCTTGAGTGGCTCCTAATTCCCCAAAAAGTTTAGACTCGTTTAAAAGGCCTTTTTCCTTACCATGTTTATAGCCGTATTTAACAGCTTCAATAATTTTTGGTGGGGCAGGATAATTACCTTTCGTTGTTCTGAATGCCTGCTTTGCAGCTTGGCTAAAAACAATAGATCTGCCAATTGGGTTTCCTTCCACCAATTTTTCTACAAAAGAACGAAGGTCTTTTCGCACAAATTTTTTAGAAGAGGATAAGGTGTGGACAGCTTTTATAGCTGCGGTTTCAATTGCGTGCTGATGAGTAATTTCATCCGCCAAACCCATTTTCTTAGCTTGTCGTGCGTAGATGTTCTTGGCAGTAAGCATATAAGTAAGTGCTTTCTGAATGCCAATAAGCCGAGGCAGACGTTGAGTGCCTCCTGTACCTGGTAAAATTCCCAACTGAACTTCTGGCAATGCAAGTACTGTTTTAGGATGATTTGAAACCACTCGATAATGACAAGCTAGAGAAAGTTCTAAACCGCCACCCATGCAGCTTCCATGTATAGCCACCACAATAGGTTTTGGGAAGGCTTCAATTCTATCTAAAATTACATGACCACCTCTACTCAGTAGCTCAATTTCTTCAGCGGTATCGCGAGCCTTAAACATTTCAATATCAGCGCCAGCAATAAAATTATCTTTCTTGCCGCTAATAAGTATCGCGCCTTTTAGTGAAGAGTCAGATTCTAGCTTATCTAAAAAAGCAGAAAAATCCTCCATCATAGCCTCATTTAAGGTATTTACTTTACTGCCCGGTTGGTCGAAGGTTACAATGGCGACATCATTTTTATGGGTGATTGTTAAGTAGCTCATATATTTACTCAGTAATTGAAATTAGTTTTCTAGTTCTCCTCCTTGTGAATGAGGAGCTAGTGGTGGTCGGGTGTTGAAATTGTTTTTCTCATTTCTTAGCTGCTTTCTTAAAACACTCGAATTTCATGTTTTTTGGTTTTAAGTAGACTTTTAGATGTTTCCATGCTCAAAGCCTTTTATTTCGACCTCTCTCATTCTCTCCTTCGCAAGGAGAGAAGTGGTCGTTGGTTGAATCTGGTTTTTGTTTTTAATCTGGTTCATTTTCGATTAGATTTTTTAATCTAAAAAGAACTTCTTCCATATTATTTAAAATGGCCTCATTCTTAAAGCGTACAACTCGAATACCATTTCTATTTAAAAAAGCATCTTTGTTCACATCTTTTATAATTACTTCTGGGTTCAAATGAATTCCCCCATCCACTTCAATTGCAAGATTGATTTGTGGAATGTAAAAATCTAACACATAAGGGCCGATTCCATACAGTCGTTTTACCCTAACTCCTAAACTCTTTTTTCGAACCTTCTCCCAAAGCATTTTTTCAGCTATCGTCATATCATTTCTTAGCTGTTTTCTTAAAACTCTCGTATTTCGTGGATTTTTAAGACTCATTTGTTTTGGGTTTTAAGTAGACTTTTAGATGTTTCCATGCTCAAAGCCTTTTATTTCGACCTCTCTTCCCGAAGTATCGGGACTCTTCGCAAGGAGAGACTTTTTGTTGGCATTTACTAGTTCATGGATTTAAATTTCTTTAATGAATCCTCCTCCTTGTGAAGGAGGAGACAGAGGAGGTCGATGGTTGAATGTCATATTTCTAAAATTGTTAATTTCCATACCTCTCTAAAATAATTGCGTGACCTTGGCCACCAGCGGCGCAAGCGGTTACTAATGCATATTTACCATCCTCGCGAATAAGGCGATTGGCAGCTGTAGTTACCAAACGAACGCCCGTTGCACCAAATGGATGTCCGAGGGAAAGTGAGCCACCAAGAGTATTTAATTTATCCATAGGGATGGCTCCCACTTTTTTATCCTTACCCAGCGACTTTTTAGCGAATTCGGTAGAATCGAGCGCTGCTAGAACGGATAAAACCTGCCCAGCAAAAGCTTCGTGAAGTTCAAAAACATCAATATCGTCGAGAGTAAGATTCATCGCATCCAGCACTTTTGGTGTGGCGTACGCGGGACCAAGTAAAAGCTCCTCGCCAGGATCTTGGGAAACAAAATTATACGACCTTAGATATGCTTTAGGTTTTAGTCCGAGTGCCAAAGCTGTTTGCTCATCCATTATAAAAGAGGCAGAAGCTCCATCCGTAAAAAATGAGGAACTACCAGCTGTAATGGTGCCATGCGGTTTTATAAAAGCGGGGCGAAGTTTGCCAAGAACCTCCATCGATGTATCACCTCGGAATCCATTATCATGTTCTACCACCGTAAATTTTGGTGGAACTGCGGTGGGGATTAATTCCTCATCTAGCAAGCCATCGGCAGTTGCTTTTGCCGCTAAATGATGAGAACGCATTGCAAATTCATCCTGATCATTTCGAGAGATTCCAAAACGTGCAGCCATTCGGTCGGCACTTGTGCCCATGGTCTCTCCAGTAGAAAATTCTGCTATGGCTGGGAGTTCGGGTAAAAAATCTTTGATGCCAAGACCTTTAAAGAATTTTAGAAATTCTAGCGGAGATTTATACTTTCTAGCAGCAAGTAAATTTTGGCGGAATTTCTTTTTAAAACGTACAGGTATATCAGACATCGTCTCCGTTCCACCAGCAAGAATAATCTTTGCTTGGCCCGAACGGATTAAATCCATCCCTGCAGTTATTGCTTGATTAGAAGAAATACATGCCATTGCAATAGTATAGGCAGGCACTGTATTAGGAACACCGGCTCCCAAAGCAGACTCTCGAGCAACGTTACTTGTACTCACATCCTGAATTACCGATCCCATAATGACTTGATCAATAGTCGCTGGATTCACATTATTGCGTGCAAGAAGGCCTTGAATGGCCATTCTGCCAAGGTCGTATGCCATTAAATCGTTGTAATGGGTGCCAGATCTTAAGAAAGGGATTCGGCAACCATCTACTAAAACGGGTGTAAAAGCTGAGTTATCAGATGTTTTCATAGTTCAATTTTAATTAAATCTACCCTAAGTTAACAGTGTTAACCAAATAAACAACAAAATAGTAAAATATTTCTTTGTCGCTATAGTAAATGTTGCTATATTTGTCGCCCTCATAGGGGCGATTAGCTCAGTTGGTTTAGAGCACCTCGTTTACACCGAGGGGGTCGGGGGTTCGAGTCCCTCATCGCCCACTCCTATCTTTAAAAAATATAAAAGCCGTCCATTTTGGATGGCTTTTTTTTGTTTATGGTACACGATTTGGTACAAACAAAACATAAAAAATATTGTATAAGTTATAGATTCAAAGAGAGATGTGTTAGTTAGGGAGTAGCAATTAAAATTGAGTTCTCAAGCTTTTTCTTTATATATCAAAATATCTCGTGATTAATAAAGACTGGTACTTTCTAGGGGCGAGGCTGAAAAGAATTGATAATTCAAATAAAAAAAGCGAAGAGTTAAACCCTTCGCTTTTTTTGTATTGAGTATTCTACAGTTATTGTGAATAAGTAGAGAAGAAGTTTTTTAACTTTTTAAAGGCAATAGTTAAATCTTCAACATTAGGTAAAAATACCACTCTAAAATATCCCTTTTCTTTAATATTAAAAGCACGGCCATGTACTAGTAAAATGTGTTCTTGTTTAAGAATGTCTAGAATCATTTTTTCATCATCTTTGATGTTGAATTTATCTAGATCAACCTTTACAAAAAGATACAGAGCACCCATTGCTTGTTTACAAGAAACACCATCTATAGCATTCAATTCTTTAAAGGCTAAATCACGCTGCTTCTTTAAGCGCCCATCACCAACTGTTAATTCATGAGTACTCGGATGTCCACCTAAAGCCGTAATGATAGCGTGTTGACTTGGAACGTTAGAACATAATCTCATAGAAGAAAGAAGGTTCAAGCCTTCTATATAATCATTAGCGTGGTCTCTCTTTCCAGATAGTACCATCCAGCCAGTACGGAAGCCGGCTACAAGAAAGTTTTTTGATAAACCACCCATAGTAATTATAAAAAGATCGTCAGCTAGGCTAGCGATTGGAATATGTACAGCATCATCGTATAAGATTTTATCGTAAATCTCGTCACTAAAAATAATCAGCTTATGTTTGCGAGCTAACTCAACAATCTCTAAAAGAACTTCTTTAGAGTACACAGCCCCTGTTGGGTTATTGGGATTAATTAAAACAATGGCTTTAGTATTGTCATTAATTTTAGACTTTATATCGTCAATACTTGGGAACCAATCGTTTTCTTCCTCACATTTGTAGTGAATAGGTGTTCCCCCTGCTAGTGTGATAGAAGCCGTCCAAAGTGGGTAATCTGGTGCTGGTAATAGCACTTCATCACCAGTATTTAAAAGAGCCTGCATAGACATAACTATGAGCTCACTTACCCCATTGCCAATATAAATATCGTCTACACCAACACCAGCAACACCTTGATTATGAAAGTATTTGGCAACTGCTTCGCGCGCGGTTTGAATTCCTTTTGAGTCACTATAACCTTGCGATTTCGGTAAATTATAAACTACATCTCTAAGAATATCTTCCGGTGCTTCAAAGTCAAAAGCTCCCGGGTTACCAATATTCAACTTTAAAATTTTGTGTCCAGCATCTTCTAAACGTTTTGCTTCTGAAGCTATTAGCCCACGAATATCATATCTAACGTTATCAAGCTTTGCCGACCTTTTTATTTCATGCATTATTTCGTACTGATTATCGATTAAAATTTTTGAATGGTAATGGAGTTAAATCCTCAATATTTCTAGAGTAAGAATAAAACAGAACCCAGATTTTATGAATCCGTAAAATAGGATTTTAATATATTCAAAAACCGAAAGTGGCTTAATTATTTTTTACTATCTGTAAGCTAAATGATAACAGCATCTATGGTTGCGTGGTTAACAAATATGAGAAGCCGTCTTTGTTGGTAAATGGTAGTATCAGGTTTTTGTTTATGTACGGCATTAATTAGGCAGAGGGGAAATAATGCAGTATTAAACTTCTAATGAATGGAGTTATTGATAACTCGTGTTCATTTTTTTATCTATAGATGGTTGTCTCATAAACACTACTACTAATCTCGTTGTATTCTGCAACAAGGCTCTAAATTATAGCTAATAGTTTATATTAGAATATACTTTCTAATACAAAAAACTTTGCATATTAGCGTGTAATATCTATTTTAGCGGTGGTATAGGCAATAAGGGTGCGAAAAGGGAACAAAAAAAGGTATTGAAATGGATATTAAATTTGTAAAGCGATCGGCCATAAAATCGTCAAAAAAACGAACTTCAAAGTTTAAGCCATTGTTAGAAGCATTAGAGAAACTTAAGCCAGGTGGACAAGCAATTGAAGTAGCATACACAAACGATAAAAATATTAATTCTATGCGTACTGCTGTATATCAGTTCAGCAAACTGCATGATATTTCAATAAAAAGTCGTAGAGATTCTGCTACTAAGAAAATTTATTTTTATAGAGATAAATAGAGTATTAGAAGGTATGGCTTAGCTTCTATTAATATTAATTACTACACAAAAAAAAGAGCGGCAATGAGCTCAGAAATATCAGAAGAAAGTGAAGAACAAACACCAAACGGCGCCAAAGAGCGATTTTCTAGAACTCGTATTCTAGAGCTGTTTAAAACTACACGTAGCTTTACGTCACATATTGTTAAGCCACTAGAAATTGAGGATTTCGTAATTCAAGCAATGGAGAATACGAGTCCAACAAAATGGCATCTTGCACATACGAGCTGGTTCTTCGAGACTTTTGTGCTTGGCAAGTACCAAAAAGATTTTAAAAGCTTACATCCACAATATGCCTATCTATTCAACTCCTATTATTTACAAACAGGAGTCCCTTTTGCACGAGCTGGGAGAGGAATGCTATCTAGACCAACCGTTAAGGAAGTTTTCGAATATCGTGCCTATGTAAATGAAAAAATGGAATCGTTTATAAACTCAGTTTCGGATGAGGACTGGAAAGAAGCGAGCCAAGTGATAGAAATTGGTATTAATCACGAGCAACAGCATCAGGAATTAATTATCACAGATTTTAAATTTCTACTTGCACAAAATCCTTTGTTGCCTGTGTATAAAGTTGGCAAAGAAATTACTGCAAAAGACCCAGGCGAATTAACGTGGACCAATTTCAAAGAAGCAGTAGTTGAAATTGGTAACGAAGGTGGTGAATTCACATACGATAATGAACATCCACGCCACCGTGTACTTGTTCAAGATTTTGCGATAGCTAACCGTCTTATAACCAACAAAGAATATTTAGAATTTATAAATGATGACGGCTACACTCGCTCAGAGTTTTGGCTGAACGAAGGTTGGTATAAAGTGCAAAATGAGCAATGGATAGCACCGCTTTATTGGTTTAAAAGAGATGGAGAGTGGACTCAGTTCACACTTTCAGGGGCAAGGAAAGTAGCTGAGCACGAACCTGTAACTCATGTTAGTTATTACGAAGCTGATGCTTTTGCAAAATGGAAAGGATTGCGTTTACCCACCGAGCAAGAGTGGGAACACGCGTGTGGGAATTTACCTATTGAGGGAAATTTTGTAGATGATGATGTGATACATCCTGTTCCATTGCAAGGCAAGCTCGAAGGATTACGGCAAATGTATGGTGACGCTTGGGAATGGACGCAAAGCAGTTATAATGCTTATCCGGGGTATGTACCACTGCCCGGTGCACTTGGCGAGTATAACGGCAAATTTATGGCAAATCAATTTGTGCTTCGAGGTGGATCTTGCGCTACTTCAAAATCTCATATCCGTAAAACGTATAGAAATTTCTTTCATGCAGATGCACGATGGCAATTCAGTGGAATTAGGCTGGCAAAATAAAACTGTATGACTGATTTAGAAATTGAAGCACAAAAAGGAAATATGGCCGAGGAGGTTTTAGCGGGACTAACTTCCTTGCAAAAAACGCTGCCAAGTAAATATTTCTATGATAAAAAAGGCTCAGAAATATTCGATAAAATAACTGAGCTTGAGGAATATTATCCAACGCGAGTTGAACGCCATATTTTGGAAACGTATGTGCATGAAATGGCAACTGTTATTGGGGAAACCGTTGAACTAATTGAGCCAGGAAGTGGGAGTAGCGACAAAACCAGAATTCTACTACAAAATATGTCCAATATCTGCTGCTACATTCCAATGGATATTTCGGGGGATTACCTGTTTAAAGTTGCGGATCAACTACAGAAAGACTTCCCAAAAATCAAGATTGTTCCGCTACAAGCAGACTACACTCAAACGTTTGAGTTGCCTCTTACAAATCCGAAAGCACGAAAAGTGGTCTTTTTTCCTGGTTCAACCATTGGCAATTTTAAAAAAGAGAGAGTGAACCTGTTTTTAGAAATGATATCCAAATTGGTTGGTAATGATGGGGCCCTTTTAATTGGGGTAGATTTAAAGAAAGACATCACTGTGTTAGAGGCTGCATATAACGATAAAAAAGGGGTGACAGCTGCATTCAATAAAAATATATTAGTGCATATAAATAATGAGTTGAATACTAATTTCAATCTAGATTTATTTGAACATCGAGCTATTTGGAATGAAGAGGCTAGCCGTATTGAAATGCATTTATTTGTGAAAGAATCACATTCCGTATTGTTCGCTGGAAGAGAAATCCAATTCAGGAAAGGAGAAACCATTCATACCGAAAACTCCCATAAATATACCTTGTCTGGCTTTGCTGAAATGGTTTCGAATTGGTTTGAGGTAAAAAAAGTATGGACCGATGAACAAGACTATTTTAGCGTACAATATTTAGAGCCGAAATAAAATACCAATCCAAATATACCCTGAGTCGGGTATGGTATAATTCTCATAAACTTAATTTCTTTTGTAAGCTCAGTATATGCTGAGTTAAATATTAGAAAAGGGGTGGTATATGAAAAGGTTCAAAGTTAAGTACGTTTTATTTCTCGCTATTCTTGCTACATCATTATGGGGAACGCAAACCGTTTTTGCACAAGAAATTACAGGTGTTGATACCGTAAAAATAGTATCAGAAAGTTGGCAGTTTTATGACTTTACGAGTGGTAAAGCCTTTACTATTGCTGATACAGCAACTTATACCGCTGACTTTATGGGAAGTAGCAACGAAGGCGTGAATTTTGGGAAAGAATTTAATAGCCTTATCCCAGATAGGCATCTATTGTTGCTCGGAACTGGAAATATAGACACCGTTGCATCCGTACCCGCTTGGACTGATGAAGCGCCTTGGGTAGATACCAGCTGGGATTTCACAAACGGGACACAAGGAGCTCCTATTTCGGTTGGCCAGCTTTGGGTGGTATATACGAGCGAAGGATTATACGCTGTAATGGAAATTACTGCTTTGCCAGATGGTGAATACGGCGGAAGTTTTGTGTTCAAATATAAATATATGAGCGAGGGAGGAACTACATTTCCCAATGCCCATCTAAATGAACCAACGAATCCAGAAATTCAGATTAGCGGCGTAGATATTGGAACAGGGTTTACCTTCACGGATGTTATAGCTAATTCTAAAACCTCAGCAACTGCTACATATAATGTAACAGGCGTTAACCTAGAGGGAGATATTCAATTAGCTTCAGAAGGTGTAAATCCAAGATTTGATCTCTCACTAACTGGAACTGTATTTTCAGGAGAAGTAATAATACCTCAAGCAGATGCAACGAACAAAATGGTAACAGTAAGAGCCATCGTTTCTGCTAATAATGGAAGGACCTATCAAGGTAAAATTACACATTCTACACCAAATGGAGAGGTAGTAGAAATCCCAGTATCTGTAATAGAACGTTATGAAGCCGCCAGCGTCACAATTACAGCACCTTTAACAGGAAGCACTGAAGTTATAGGGAATGATGTTACAATAAACTGGGGAGTTTCGAACTTAGTAAATGAGCAATTAACGCTCGAGTACAGTATAGATCAGTCTAACTGGGCACCTTTGGCGGTTAAATTAAGTGGTTTAGGAACCTACGCTTTTAATACTACACCTCTTTCTGCAGGAACCTACTATCTGCGAATTTCAGCTAAAGATTTACCAACACCAGTGTTTTCTAATGTTGTGTCCGTAATTTTAACTGCAGGAGGAAGTGGAGAAGAACAGCATTCTGGTTCTGCAACTAGCACGAGTGGCACAGGATTTGATTTTTCAAGACAAGAAATGGGAGACAACAATGATGCTGGGGATTATCAACCCGATTTTGTTTTTGTAAGTAACGAAGGGGTAAATTTTGGGAACGAAGGAAGCACTTCCCTCGAATTTACTGGTCGCCGTTTTGTTCTTTTGGGTCAAGGGCTTCTAGACTCCTTAACTTCAGTTCCTGTGCGAGTTGATGCTGCACCATGGGTAACCGTTTCTTACGATTTCACAAATGGAACACAAGGACAACCTATTTCAGCTGGTCAGCTTTGGGGTGTTTATACCAGAGATGGAAAATATGCGGCAATGGAAATCACTAGTGTACCAGAAAGTTATGGTTCTGAATTTTCCTTCAAGTATAAATACCAACCAAACGGTAGTAGAACTTTTAAAGCTACTAACTCTGAAACAGAAAGGGTTCTAAATATTGCTATCCGAAGTGGTAACAATCAGACCGCAACAGTAAACTCATCACCTAGTGAAGCTTTGATGGTTTTTGTTACAGAAAATGCCGACGCAGTAGAAAATGAAGAGGTAATTTTTAGGATTGTTGAAGTTCCTGATGGTGCTGGAAGCTCTGGAACAGTAACAAATTCAGACATTACAAATTCAGTTGGGGTAGCTCGAGCTTTTGTAACCGCTGGCGATGTTCAAGGAGAGTATCACATTAAAGCGATGATAGCCTCCGATACTACCAAGTTTGTAACCTTTATTTTGAATGCTGAAGAAGAGCAAACTGGTCCACAACCTACAACGTTGGTAATTACCGATGGGCAGAGCCAATCGGCCTATCTGGGAGATACCGTATCCACGAATTTTGAGCTTACCCTATTAGATAATAATGGCAACTCAATGAATGGTTTAGTGGTAACCTTCGAAGAAATCTCAAAACCTGAAGGCGCAGCTTCTGGAAGATTTTTTACGCCAGATGGAATTACAGTAAATCAAGCTGGTATTTTTAACAATCGAGCCAAAATGAGTTATTCTGTTGGCGATAAAGCGGGTGAATATAAAATAAAAGCCTATCTAGCAGAATATCCTGGGGTTGATTCAGTTGTGTTTGTTGTTACTGGAGAGTTGGTAAAAGCGCCTTTAAATTTAATTGCCAACGGCGGCGGCGGAATAAGTCTTGAATGGGACGAAGCCGCAAGTGCAACGATGTATGCTATTTACAGAGCTCATAACGATGATAACCCTGCAAATGCTTCGCTTTTGGCAACAGTATCTACAACAAGCTATCAAGATGACGCAGTGACCGCAGGCGAAACATATTACTATTGGGTAGCTAGTAAAGATCGGTTTGGAAACGAAAGCGCATCAAAAACTGGTCCAATTTCAGCTACAGCTGCCACAATTGGTGAGGTTGTAACAGGTAATGCAACCGTAGAAAAATTGGGCGGCAAGTGGCAATACTTTGATTTTTCAAAGGGATTTGCCTCGAATGAAGCGGACACAGGTTCCTATCAAGCAGACTTTAGAGGAAGCTCGAATGAAGGTGTAAACTTTGGAAACGAGAACGCGACTCAAATCGAAGGAAATAGGATAATACTTTTAGAAGCCACAAGTCTAGATGCAGTAACAAGTATTCCAGTTTGGACAAATCAGTCACCCTGGATAGGTACTACTTGGGATTTTGCAAACGGAACAAAAGGACGACCCATTTCAGTGGGGCAAGTGTGGGGCGTTTATACCAGAGAAGGCCATTACGCCGCGATGGAAATCACCAGTATACCAGAAAATTATGGTTCTGAGTTTTCCTTCAAATATAAATACCAACCAAGTGGTTCTAATCAGTTTGAGGAAGTGGAAGCAGTAACACCAACAGTATTAAATATTGTTTCGGGAAATGGACAAATTGGTCTGCCTAACTCAACTCTTGCTGAAGCATTAAAAGTACGTGTTCAGGGCGATGGAGAAGTTTCTGCTGCAGGTGTAACAGTAACTTTCAACGTTTCTAAAAAGCCAGAAGGTGCAATAGAATTTAGTTTGGGGTCAGCCACTGTAATTTCGAATTCAGAAGGTTTTGCAGAAACAAACTTCACACTAGGAGATAAACTTGGTGAATACGAAATCACAGTTTCTGTAGCCGAATTGGAACCCGTAAAATTTACCGTTACTGCAGCCAAAGCCGCGGCGCCAGAATCTGTAACTTTATTGGAGGTTAGAGATGGATTTCGACCTATGAGCTTAATACCAGAATGGTCGCAAAGTAAAAGTGAAAACTTCCTACGCTATAGAGTGTACATGGGCTTAGACGAAAGTACGCTTACTTTAATCGATACTACGAGAAGCGGTTCTGGCTCAATACAGGATACCTCAAGAGTGGTTGGTAATTTGGAAGTACTCAAAAACTACACATTTGCTGTTACCGTTGTGAATCAGGATCTACAAGAAAGTAAGCGTTCAAACGCAGTAACAAACTTCGTTAAGCCAGTGCCAGATCAACCAAAAAATGTAGTGGCAACTCCCGGTGATGGCGCGGTTCAGCTAACATGGTCGCCAAACGATAGCACAGCTTTTCACTATTATTACGTGTACTCAGGTAAAGATGGATACTTTCAACCCAAAGATACACTTTGGAATGTAACCGATACCACTCTGGTAATTGGTAACCTTGAAAATGAACAGATGTATCAATTCTATGTGATAGCAGTAAACAGATATGGAAAAGAAAGCTCATTTCCACCTAAAGTTACAGCTATACCTGTAGCATCGTATGTTGAAGAAACCTCAACTTTGCCAAGTTTAATAAATGGCTCAACAGCTTGGGGTGATGTTGACGGAGATGGCGATCTAGATGTTATACTTACAGGTCAAGTTGATGCAACGAGCCCTCCGGTTACAAAACTCTATATAAATTATGGCGGAAATATATTCGACTTGGCGCCAGATAAATTTGTGGGAGTAATAAATAGTAGCGTCTTTTGGTACGATGTAGATAACAATGGCTATATAGACCTAATTATTACGGGAACAACCGCAACAGGACCAATTTCAAAAGTATATTTGAATGCGGATGGTACATTTACCGATGCAGGATTTACACTGCCTGGTTTAGGTGACGGACTTATTTCGCCCGTAGATTTTGACCAAGATGGGGATTTAGATTTGCTAGTTGCCGGTGATGCAGGTACTAGTTTGCAAACCGTACTGATTGAGAATAAAGGCGATGGAAATTTTTCGCTGCTTGCCATTCCTTTTGAAGGTGTTAAAGATGCCGCTGCAGCTTGGGGTGATTACAACGGAGATGGCCGCCCAGATTTACTTCTAACAGGTTTGAATGGCTCAAACGAGATAATAGCAACGATCTATAAGAACGATGGTGAAGGGTCATTTACCCCTCAAAGCACAAGGCTACAAGGTGTTATTAGCGGAACAGTTGCTTGGAGCGATTTTAACGTAGATGGCCAAAAAGACATCCTCATTACTGGCTTTACAAACACTGCTAAAACAGATCTATTCACAGGTCTGTACACCAATAATAATGGTGAATTTTCACTGTTTTATTCATCAACTAGTGGAGGACCAAACAAAGCAGTCGCCTCAAATCTGAGAAGTAGAGCGACCCTTGGCGACTACGACAACGACGGTGATGATGATGTGCTATTAAGTACTGGTAGTAATGCATCCATTCTTAAAAACAATAGAAATGGAATTATTCCTGAAAATCTTAACCTTGGCATAGCAGGCTCAGTAGTTTGGGCTGATATTGATGGCGATGGAGATTTAGATATTGTGGCAACTGGAAGTGGTGAAAACGGTGCAAAATCTGTGGTGCTATCTAATAACACTCAAATCAGAAACACGGCACCAACCGTTCCAGCAAGTTTACTTGCAGATGTAGCATCTGATACTGTAAAATTGAGCTGGAACCACTCTACAGATGCTCAAACGCCATTTGTACTGCTAACATATAACGTGCGTGTTGGAAGTTCTCCAGGCGCGTCAGATATATTAGCTGTGAATGCGGATCTAGAAACGGGAAGGCTTAAAGTGTTGGCAAGTGGAAACACAGGTAACCGAACAAGCTTAAAGTTAAATAGCCTGAAAAATGGTACCTATTACTGGCAAGTTCAAGCAATTGACAACGCTTATTTGGGATCAGCTTTTGCGCAAGAACAGCAATTTAAGGTAGAGCGAGGTTTGGTTTCTAACGATAATGAAATCGATCTGCCAAGCGTACTAGAGCTTAAGCAAAACTTTCCGAATCCATTTAACCCAAGTACAAATATTCAGTTTTCTATTCCAAAAACAGAACAAGTAACACTAAATGTATTTGATATTACTGGAAGGTTAGTTGCAGAGATAATAAATGGTAAAGTTAATGCCGGAGTACATAGCCATACTTTCGATGCATCTCACCTAGCAAGTGGTATGTACATTTATCGGTTACAAGTTGGTTCAAAAGCCATTACGAAAAAAATGATATTGATTAAATAGAAAGTAAATCAAATATAGCATTATGTAGTAACACAGTAGCCTCAGAGGAATTTGAGGCTATTTTATATTCGCCCAACCTAAATACATTTCTCGTACGTCTGCAATATGCTCATCAATGGTTTCTACATCCCACGATGAGGTTTCGACTGGAGGGTGAATGGTAGCCACAATTTTACCACTTCTTGCCATAATAGAGCCTTTATGGCTTAAGGCACCATTTCCATCAAAATAAATGGGCACAATTGGGTAACCTAGTTGTAATGCCATATGAAAAGCGCCTTTTTTAAAAGGCCCAATTATGCCTTTATGTTTGCGAGTTCCTTCTGGGGCAAGCACTAAGTTCAGATTATTGTCTTTAATTCTATTTAGAGCTTTTTGCAGAGTTGCGATGGAGTGTTCTTTGTCGTGCCGTTTTATAAAAACTTGGCCAGTTAATCGCCCAATTATGAAAAGAAATGGGATGTATTGTAATTCCCATTTAACAACAATACGAATACGCTTTAAAGCTAAAGAAAGTAAGGCGGGGATATCGAGGGTAGAACTATGATTAAAAATATACACCACAGGTTGTGAGGGATCACTTCTCATATCTTTTACTTCGAAATCAATCCCCAAAATATATAAAACCGGTCTGCCCAAAATAGGTGCAAAAGTTTTAACCGACCAATTTGTAGCCTTACCAAATGATAAAATTGCCGCTAGAAAAATGAGGATTGAAACAACAAGCATCAATAAATAAAAAACAGAAATAGCGCATAAACTGCGCATGTATTCTGTAAATGAAAGAGAGTTTTTCATGTATGTAAGCCTAGAATCGAAAATATAAATACCATTAACGGAACGCGTCTTTTAGATGTGTAAAATTAGGGGGTTTATTTTTTTCTTTTAATATACCTATTACATCAAATCGCATTGGTGTATTTGTTATCTTTTGTTCACGCATCCAAGCCTCTGCAGCTTTAAAAACATGCGCCACCTTGTTTTCAGTAACGTATTCTATGGGATGTCCATATTTTGTGTTCGAACGCATTTTAACTTCAATAAATACATATACCGCCTCATCTCTGGCAATAATATCAACTTCAGAATGCCCCGAAAAATAATTGCGATCTAATATTTCCCAACCTAGTTGTACTAAATAATCACAAGCCAAGTTTTCTCCTTGGTCCCCAATTTGTCGTGTTGTTTTTGTGTCCATTAGTCTTTCTTCCCCAATAGAGATTCCTTCACTTCCACTAATTTAACCAGTTGTTTTAAAAAACCAAGATTCTTTTTGTTAATGTATGGAAGTAGAGCATCCGTAAAGCGTTCAAACATTTCTAAAAACTCATAGTAACTTTCTATGCGTTCTTTAAACTCTTGGCTTTCTAAATCATTTAAACCGCCACTCTCAAGAGTTTTAATGCACTCCTTAAGCTCAGCCCTAATGGGTGCAATTTCTTGCTGCTGCCGTTCTCTAATAATAGTTGATACTATGTTCCATACATCTTTTTCAGCAACGAAATAATCTTTTCTGTCGCCAGGTTTTTGTTCCTTATGAACAAGTTTCCATTCTAGCAGGCGATGAAGATTTAAATGAGCATTGCCACGGCTTATATCTAGTGCATCCATAATTGCATCCGTATCGAGTGAGTGCGATTCGGCATAAAGCAAGGCGTGGATTTGAGCCATAGTTTTATTAATACCCCAAGCGGAGGCCATATCACCCCATAGTTTTACAAACTGTTCGAGCGCTTCGTTATATGCGGCATTTCTATGCATGCCCTAAAGAAACAGCTATAAAACAAAATGAACAAGTATAAGCTGTAAAATTAATGGAGGTATTTTTTTTTATGCGGTAATAGATGGCTAACATGTAGATGATGAATTAATGTAGTGTATTCTCAACAGCATTAGATTACCTATGAGAGCCGCGAAGGGTCCTCCCTCTGAAATCAAGCAAGCTTGATTTCGGTCTCCTCCCTAGGGGCCAATCCTTATACACATCTTTTGTGACTGTAAAGATTAACAAGGTGACAGCTCCTGATCTATTTTGTACTATTGCCTGAAAGGCAATGCCCGACCACAGGGTGGCAAAGGAAGTGTAAAAAACGCCACTGTCATCCTGAACGTATCCACTTACTAGAGGAGTAAGTGAATCCCGAAGCCTCGGGAAAATAATTATTTGGGATCCTAAACGAAGAAGCGTTGTTGGGGCTTGTAGCTTGCTATCATGAGATTGCCACGCCCTTTGCATTCGCAGAAGGGCTCGCAAGGACAGGCAGTTAGAGAAAATTTAAAAATGCCGCCGCTGGCGTCAATGACGAGTACGTCATACTGTTTGAACAATTTTAAGAAACACAAAAAGATGTGCATAAGGATTAGCCCCCTAGGGGAGAGAAAGTTCCAAAGTTCTTTTAAGTATTAATTTAAAACTCTAGCTCAGGCAGTCTCTGACTTCTATTCGAAGCATCCATCTGGTATCAATTCTATCTACGAAAATAAAATATGTATTAGCAGCTATTGGGGCTTAAGAATCTGCTTTTGTAGTTTTTGCTGGGGCTTTGTCTGCGTTTTTGTAATCGGTTACGTACCAGCCGTCGCCTTTATAAACAACACCGCCACCGCCAGAAATAATTCTTCTAACAGCTTGGCCAGTGGTAGGGCAAACTGTTAAGGCATCATCATTCATTTTTTGATTAATTTCGAAGGTTGAACCGTCTTCTCTTTTGTATTCGTAAGTAGGCATGTCAAATTAAATAGTTATTAAACGTGATGAATAAATAGCATCAAATTATGTGCCAAAAAGATTAAATAGGGAGATCAAACTGCATCTCCTGCCTACTTAAATATGATTGGAAGCAGGAGATATAGTTTTGTTATGATTTAAGAAAGGCTAGCCAACCCTTTTTTGAATCTGCTAAGTGCTTCTTCTAAGTCACTTACCGATGCAGCGTAACTCATTCTCAAGCCATTTGGCTCGCCAAAAGCATCGCCTGGTACAACTGCCAATCCGCACTCATCTAATAAAAACAAGCATAGATCGGTTGATGTTTCGATGGTAGTTCCGTCAGCTTTCTTGGCACCTAAATAATGCGAAATGTCAGGGAAAACATAAAAAGCACCGCCAGGGGTAAAGCAGCTAACGCCTTCAATTTCGTTAAGTGATTTTACCATAAAATCGCGACGTTTTTTAAACTCATCACGCATAGCATGAACTTCTGTGAGATCGCCATTATAAGCAGCTTCACCTGCTTTCTGCGAAATAGTTGAAGGAGCAGAAGTTTCTTGGCTTTGAATTTTAGAAACAGCACCTACTATTTCGTTTGTAGCTGCCAAATAACCGAGTCTCCAACCAGTCATTGCAAAACCTTTAGAAAAGCCATTAATCAAAATAACACGCTCTTTTAAATCAGGGGCAACATTTAGAATACTAACATGCTCGTCATCAAAAACGATGTACTCATAAATCTCGTCTGAAAGAATAACTATATCTGGATATTTTCTTAATACCTCAGCAAGTCCTTCCATATCTTTTTTGCTGTAGCAAGAACCTGTTGGGTTAGAGGGTGAGCAAAGAATTAAAGCGCGTGTCTTATCAGTAATCGAATCTTCAAGCTGCTCGGGAGTGATTTTAAAATCGTTATCAAAAGAAGTACGAACAATAACAGATTCGCCTTCTGCTAAGCGCACCATTTCTGGGTAAGAAACCCAATATGGAGCTGGAATTATAACTTCATCGCCTTTATTAATCACAGCTAATAACGCAAAGCCAACCGATTGTTTAGCCCCGTTAGAGCATATAATTTGAGAAGCGTCGTACTCTAAATTATTATCTCGTTTTAGTTTTGCAACAATAGCTTCTCGTAATTCAGGCGTGCCTGCATTCATGGTATAGCCGTGGTGCCCATCATTTATAGCTTGAATTGCAGCATCGCAGATAAAACGTGGTGTTTTAAAGTCAGGCTCACCGGCGCTTAAAGAAACTATAGATTTGCCTTGGCGGGCTAATTCTTTAGCTCTACCAGTTACCTTTAATGTTGCCGATTGCTGTAGATTTTTTGCGCGTTCTGAAATCATTGAAATAATTAATTAAAATTGAGAAGTGAGTGAGAGGTATAAATCCCCAGACTTATACCGTATGAAAATACAGATATGTAGCAACTAAATAAATAAGCAGTGTGTATTAGTTCACGCCCATTTTAGCACGGAGTGCTTCGGCTACAATTTCTGGAACAAAAGAGGTTAAATCACCACCCCAGTAAGCTACTTCTTTAACAATAGATGCAGAAATAAATGTAAACTCTTCATCAGGCATTAAAAAAACCGTGTCAACCTCAGGGGCTAAGCGCTTGTTAGTTAGTGCCATTCTAAATTCATACTCAAAATCAGAGATTTGGCGCACCCCACGTACTAATGTATTGGCTTTCATCTTTTGGGCGTGGTTTACAAGTAACCCTGTAAATTGGTTCACTTCTATATTCTTAGCCCACTCTTTACCTTTTAAGCACTCATTTATGAGATCAGCTCTTTCCTGGCCTGTAAAAACAGCATTTTTCTCTTTATTTACTGCCACGGTAACAATCACTTTTTCAAAAAGATTTGTTGCACGTTCTAAAATATCTAAATGACCAAATGTAATTGGGTCGAATGAGCCGGGGTATAAAGCAATCGTTTTCATAAGATGGTTTTATTGTGAATCTACTGCGTGCTTTTGAAAAATACTAACCGTTGTACGGCCGTAGGCTTTAGAAAAGAAACAATGAGGGTGTTTTTTGTAGTTGTGAAATTTATCATGTTCTAAAATGAACCAGCCATTTTCGTTCAGCCAGTTATTCTCTAAAATAACAGCAATCATATCATCCATTAGTGGATAATCGTAAGGAGGATCGCAAAAGATATAATCAAAAGGAGTTGCAGGGCCAGAAATGAATTGGAAAACATCGCCAACTTGTGCTCGCACTTGTTTTTCTACATCAAATTGAGCGGCCACCTGCTTAATAAGAGCAACGTTTTTTGCATCAAGTTCTACAAAAGTAACCATTCTTGCTCCGCGTGAAATGGCTTCAAAGCCTAAGCTACCCGAGCCGCCAAATAGATCTAAAATATCGCTACTTTCAATATATTTGTATGCTTCAATTTTATTGAAGATGCTTTCTTTAACGCGATCGGTAGTGGGGCGTACCTCTAAACCTTTCGGAATATGAATGCGTCGTCCTTTAAGTTTGCCGGTAATTATCCGCATGGCGGAGAGATTTTTAAATTTTTGAAATTGGAATGCTGCTCAAATTTAACCTTTAAATAGAGCAATGTGAACTATTAGCGTTTTAAAAATCTAAGCTGAGTAAAATAGCAGGGAATGCAGCGGCAAGATCGAAGCCATACGTTGTTTCATCAGCCTCAACGCCAATATTTTGCAGAGAATTAAGATGGGTAACTTCTGCCGAAGGATACCAATAGCTTTGAAGCGCTTGCTGTGTTTCGTGCGCTTGATGGCCAAAAAGATAAATATTCTCGTATAAACCCTTTAACCATTTGGAATGTGCTGCCTGCTGCAGCCAATGGTATGGAATATCCGAGGTTTGATCGAACTGTAAATAAGTTGCAGCTCTAAATTTGCCTAGCAGAAAAGATGTAATAGTGATTACATTTTTATGACAACCAATCATTAAAAATGACCCGCCTGGTTTTGAAAACTGGGACCATTTTTGGGCAATTTCAAAGTCGCTAACAAAATCTGTTACAGCCACCTTTTGGGTTAGGTCGTCAAAACCTTGCATTACTGCGCGCCGCCTAATGGAAAGAAACCTAAACTCATTTTTGCTAAGTACATGCCAAGTGGGTTCAAGATCTTCGCGTGCCACCCCTTTCATTAAGATTGATAAGTGGTCTTCGCGCTCATCAGGGTTATCGTACACAACTTTGGGCATGATAGTCCAACATTCATCTGCTGGGTTGGTCAGTGCTCTAAAGGAATGGATTTTATGCGTATTAAGTAACTTTTCAATAGTTTTGTGAACTAGAGGAAAGTGCTCAGAGTCTAGCGAGGTGATTGCTTCAATTACATTAAAATTGAAATCAAAAGAGCCTATACGAAAAAGGTGTTTATCTTTTTGAGGATCGTTAATAGCATAAAAAAGACGATCTGCAAAAAAACAAACACCTAAATTTGTAGTGGCTTCACTCATTATTACCAGTTCGGCGCATTCCGCATGGTAGTACGCTCAAGGCTGCCTATTAAGTCGTCGCTATTCGGATCGGTTAATAAGTAAAGTGGAGGTCTTAATGTATCATTCAGCGTGTATTGGAACCTGTCGCCTGTTCGTGGGGAGAAAATTAGAGAGTCAACGCTGTACCGACCTTTAGAATCAACTAATATAGAATCTATATCTGCCGATAGCATTGAATCTGTTTTCACAAAGTGAATAACAGAGTCTAACCCGCCTTCAGTTGGTGGGAAATGACCTAGCGTAGCTTCGTAGCGTACAAGCACGTCTCTTACAGTAGACATTCTATTACGAACGCGTTCCGTCATTTTTTCTTTTTCAACCACTTCTTGGTAAGGAGTTACAATAGAGTCGTATAACCAGTAGGCTAATACTAAAATGATTATACCAAGTACGACGCTTAATATTTGATTGCGAGTTTCAATATTCATGTTGAGTGTTATTCAGTTTGTTGCGAGGTTTCCCTAAAAATGTTAATCCGTAAAAATACATGCGCACTTGTATATATGCAACCTTTGGAATATCTGTTAACTTATTTAAACATTAAATTAAATTCAGACCCTAAATTACATGGTAAAATCACCTAGAAGAAAGCAAAGAAAGTGAACAAGCGAATTTTAAAGCTAGCTATACCCAATATAATAAGCAACATTACAGTTCCTTTGCTTGGCGCAGTAGATACTGCAGTGATAGGTCATTTAGAGAGTGTTTATTATTTAGGTGCTATAGCTGTAGGCAGTTTAATATTTGATTTTATTTTTTGGGGATTTGGTTTCCTGAGAATGGGAACAACAGGCTTAGTTGCTCAAGCGCATGGATCGGGAAATGAGCGCGAGACTCGAATCTTACTTTATCGCGTACTTCTTGTAGCCAGTGCAGCAAGCCTAATGGTGCTTATTTTACAGTATCCAATTATTGAGTTAGGCATGTCTGTTATTAATGCCTCAGCCGAGGTAGAGCTGTATGCACGGCAATACTTTTATATCAGAATACTTTCTGCGCCTGCCACACTCTGCCTATTTGGTATAAATGGATGGTTTTTGGGAATGCAAAATTCTCGTTATCCCATGTATATCACTATTACTATGAATCTTATTAATGTTATAGCAAACCTGAGCTTTGTGTATGGCCTTAATATGAATGTAGATGGCGTAGCTTGGGGCAGTGTACTTGCTAGCTACTTGGCATTAAGTTTGGCATTTATTTTGTTTAAGAAAAAATACTCCCATAAAAAATACAATATTCTTAAAGCGGAGTTGCTAGAGCTTGTAGAGCTAAAAAAATTCTTTTCTGTTAATAGAGATATTTTTATTCGCACTATCTGTGTTATTTTCACCTATGCTTTTTTTACTGCAAAATCTGCAGCAATGGGCGACACTTGGTTGGCAGCCAACACCATTTTGCTACAGTTATGGTACATTAGTTCGTATGCAGTAGATGGCTTTGCTTTTGCAGCTGAAAGCTTGGTGGGCAAATATACCGGCGCTAAGAATTATGTTAAACTAAAGCAGGCGATAAAGGCTAGTATGATATGGGGAGTAGCCTTTGGAGCATTTGGCACTTTCTTATATGCTCTATTTGGCAAAGAACTGATTTCAATGTTTACTAATAACACTACGGTTATTGCAACTGCAATGAGTGTAGTCATTTGGTTGGTAATTGCCCCACTTGTAAATAGCGTAGGCTTTATTTGGGATGGTATTTATATAGGTGCAACGGCCACTGCGCCCATGCGTAATTCTATGCTTATTGCAACTATATTATTTTTTATTCCCATTTATTATGTTGCACATCCATGGTACCCTACACAATCTCTTTGGCTTGCGATGACAAGTTTTATGCTTTTGCGTGGTTTGGCGTTAACACTATATGCACGAAAAACGCTATATAATCCTAAACTAATTCACTCTAACTAATTATGAAGCAAATTTTATTACTTAGGCATGCTAAATCGAGTTGGGATGATGAAAGCCTAAAAGATTTTGATCGTCCACTAGCAAAACGGGGGCAAAAAGATGCTCCTATGATGGGTGAGTTCGTGCGCAAAATTAATAGTCTACCCGATATTATTATATCCTCGCCCGCCGCCCGCGCAAAAGAAACAACACTTTTATTCGCAAAAGCTGCAAAATGTGAGGAAGAGATAATAGAATGGAAATCAGGGTTATATTATGGAACGAGCGCAGATTATCTCGAGGCAATTAAAAGCGTACCCGAAAGTTGCGAAAGAGTGCTTCTTGTTGGCCACAACCCACTAATAGAGAATACGGCAGGCACTCTTGTAGGTGAGAGTAATGGTATTTCAATAACAATGCCCACAGCTGCACTGGTAATGCTTACCACTTATGTCCCAACATGGAAGCACGTAAACTGGGGAACTTGCGAGCTAAATTGGATGATGATTCCTAAAGCGCTAAAAAAAATAATGAAGTAATGTTGAATTGGTAAATAAGTATTCTACTTTCGTTATATTCCCTCAAACAAAATCACAATAAGAAACTATCCATACATGAAATTTCTGCAAAATTATTTTTATCTATGTAAAACTCCACTAAGTGCAGAAGGCGCCAGTGATGTAGAAATTGTAACCAAAGCTGAAGATAGCGAGGATTTCCCGCGAGTATTTAAAGAATATGAGGAACTCCGCTCTCATGCTTTTAACAAAGATAATATTTACAGTGTTGTACGGGCGGATGTTATTTACGATCTAATTCGTTCAAGTTCAGAAAAAGAAGCTAAAATTGAAGCTTATGATAAGGCTACACCCGAAATCATAACTAATTTGCAGCATCGCGTGGTACAAGCTAAAGATGCTAACGCCCAAGCTATTTTAAAAGAAGTGTACGACTTAGAAGTATAATAGCTAAGACTTTTAAAGCCCTGCTTATTAATTTTTGCAGGGCTTTTTTTATATAAGGTGTTGATTAATTCGGAACAAACTCTCCTCTCACCCATATAAATTTATAGAACCACAATTTATAAAGGAGATATATGAACGAATTAACGTTTAAAGGAAATTGGAATCAACTGAAAGGTAAACTAAAGCAAAAGTACTCAGACCTAACTGATGATGATTTGAGATTTGTAGAAGGTAAAGAGGATGAGTTACTAGGCCGTTTACAAGAAAAGCTAGGTAAAACAAAAGATGAAATTATGAGCGAATTAAGTAAGCTCTAATAAACATTAGTTTATTCTTATAAATGGAGGGTGTTTACACTCTCCATTTTTTTTTAGTTATATTCAAAACTTAAAAAAATAATCAATTTAATATTTTATGGAAAAATTTAATTTTAATACAGATGTTCTATGGGACTTCGCCCTTACTTTTGGCCCCAAACTTTTACAAGCGCTAGCAGTTCTAGTAATTGGTTTATGGATAGTTAACATAATAACCGGCTTTGTTAAAAAAATGCTTGTAAAGAGCAATGTTGATAAATCTTTACAGGGCTTTTTAAGAAGTTTAGTATCAATACTGCTTAAAATAATGGTCTATATCACCGCGTTAGGCATGCTAGGGGTAGAGATGACCTCATTTATTGCCATACTAGCATCAGCTGGACTAGCGGTAGGTTTGGCCTTATCGGGTACCCTGCAAAACTTTGCGGGTGGTGTAATGATCCTCCTATTTAAGCCTTACAAGGTTGGCGATTTTATTGATGGTCAAGGGCATTCAGGTTCGGTGAAAGAAATTCAAATCTTTGTAACTGTATTAACTACTCCTGATAATAAAACAGTAATAATCCCAAATGGCCCTTTGGCAACAGGTTCATTAACTAACTTCTCAGCACAAGCTACACGCCGTGTTGATTGGACTTTTGGAATAGGCTACGGCGATGATGTTGACAAGGCTTATGAGGTATTAAAAAGATTACTTGAAGCAGACGAAAGAGTTTTAAAAGACCCAGCTCCGTTTTATGCAATAAAAGAACTAGGTGACAGCTCTGTAAACTTTACAGTGCGCGCTTGGGTAAATAGCTCTGACTATTGGGGTGTATTTTTTAGAATGAACGAAGAGGTTTATCGCAACTTCGATAAGGAAGGATTAAGCATTCCGTTTCCACAACGAGATGTACATCTTTACCAAGAAAAATAATGATATTTATAAAGCCAACTTTTAAAGTTGGCTTTTTTTTAACCCATTTCTTTCGTAATTATAAAATATAGGCGATAAACATTATCTTAACCTCTTTAAAGAAGGCGAAAGCCATTAATAATGAACCAAGTGGAAAGGAAGGTTGCAGCAATGAACCTGGAGCAAAACAACAAAATTGACGAGCATAAAACTGAAGAAGAATCACAAGAAAAATTAGTGCAATCTGATATAAAACAGCAAGATGCAGAGGTTACTACTCAGGCTGAATTAACCGAAAAAGTGGCTGAGGCCGAAGCAGTTGAGGAAACTGTTGAGCAGGTAGAGCAGGCCGAAAGTGAGCCAGAGCAGGTTGAGGCAACTACTGAAGACTCGGAACAAGTAAGCACAGAAACGGAAGAAAGTGCAGATAATTTTTATGCAGAGATCGTAAAAAAGGCCAAAGAGTTTACTGAATCAAACGACTGGTCATTTGTTTCTAATGAGCTTGCAAATCTTAATTTACATGTAGAAGAAGGTCCCGCTCCCGATAGTGAAGAAAGTAAAAAGCTCATTAAAGAATTTGGAGATATTCGCGCAGAATTTGAAGTGCGAAAAAGAGAGCATTACGAAGCGTTAAATAAAAAACGCGAAGAAAATCTTGTTAAAAAGAAGGATCTGCTCAAAGAGTTCACCGATATTATTAATAATGAAAGATGGAGTGCCACTAAAGAGGTGGCTCAAATAAGCAACAAGTGGGATCAGATTAAGCAGTTGCCACATAATGAAGTGGAAGCACTTAATGAGCGTTTTGCCGCACTTGTTTCTGAGTTTGAAGACCATAAAGTTGATCGATTAGTAAAAAAACTTCAGAAAGAAGAAGAGAATCTCACATTAAAGCTGGTATTGCAAGACAAGATGGATGCCATTATTGCAAATAGCGAAAGTGAAGATTCTAACTTTGATGCTCTTAATAAAGAGCTGGATGATTTAATTACCCAATGGCGTAAAGTTGGACGGGTACCCGTAGAGAAGAACGAACATGTTTGGGACCGTTTCAATAATACGGTAGATAATTTTAATAATTTACGCTTCAAGTACGACAAGCAATACCGTAAAGCTATTGAGAAGGCGCTAGAGCATAAAAAGAAGTTAGTAGCCGACGCAGAACAGTTGATAGATCAGGAAGATATTGCAGAAGCATCACGTCGAGTAAATAAACTGCACAAAGCTTGGAAAAAGACAAAAAGCCTTCCGCAAAAAGACGAAAATGAACTTTGGGAAAAGTTTAAAGCAGCTACCGATGCCTTTAATGAGAAGAAGGCTGAGAATATGGACGTGCTGCGAGAGCAGGAGCAAGAAAACCTTGAGCTGAAGTTAGAGCTTATAGAAAAAGCAGAAAGCATACAGCACACCGAAGATTACGAAGCTGGCCACAAGGTTATGCAATTGTTAATGGACGAATGGAAAAAAATTGGTCCTGTACCAAGAAAGAAGTCGTCTAAAATATGGAAGAATTTTAAAGCTGCCATGGATGTATTCTACGAAGAGCGTAGAGACCATTTCAAAGACATCCGCAAAGACCAAAAAGATAATTTAGGTCTTAAAAAGGACATTATTGATAAACTCGCAGAGCTTGGTAAACACGAAGACCCTGCAAAAGCAGTAGAAGAAGCCAAAGCTCTACAAGAAGAGTTTAAGAAAATTGGACACGTTCCTCTTAAAAGTAAAAATAAAGTTTGGAAACAGTATCGTGAAGTATGCGATACAATATACGATAGGTTTAGAGCAATGGGCGCCGACCTTGGTATGGAAAGAAAGCTTGCATCACAAGGGGTAGAACCAAAGGACAGAAAGCAGGTTATAAAGCTTGAAAAAGAGTTAAACCATATCAAGAAAGACATACATAGACTGGAAGCAGAAGCCATACAATACGAAGAAGCTCAAACTTACTTTAAGCCTACCAAAAAAGGCAATAAGCTACTTGAAGAGCTACAAGAAAAAATAGAAAAAGCACATAGTGAGCTTGCTGAAAAGAAAAAGCGAGTGAATAAAATTGAAATCGAAATTGAAAGTTTAACCAACTCAGAAGAATAATTACTTTTAACAAGTAAGGGTTGGTATCCAATTTTTAGGATTATCGTATTTAATAAGTTTATACTTTAAGTAAACAAGGGCTAATATTTTAGCCAATAATTGAGCTTTATAAATAAGTTCAGATAAAAGTGTACTAATTGAATGATAGATTAAAAATAAAATTTTGGGGTGTACGAGGCTCCACACCATCGCCAAACCTCTATAATATGGAGTTTGGTGGTAATACTACGTGCATACAAATTGAGATAGATGGCTTTGACGAACTGTTAATAGCAGACTGTGGCACAGGGATTCGAAATTTAGGAAATGAGCTTATAGATACGAAGCTTAAAGGCAAAATATTTGTAACTCACCCCCACTGGGACCATCTGCAAGGGTTTTCATTCTTTAAGCCATTCAATAATTCAAGAAATCACTTTGAAGTGTACATGCCTCCACAGGGCTCAAAGGGTTGTGAAGAAGTGCTACAAAAGTATCTTTCCGACACCTTCTTCCCCATTTCTATTGGAATGTTTAAAGCGAAGATAGACTTCCTAACTTATGAAAAAGAGAAGCTCGATTTTGAGCGTTATTCGGTAGAGTATATGTCTGCTAGGCACACTATGCCTACCGCTATATATAAGTTTCATGTCAATAATAAAGAAATTGTATTTGCTCCAGACAATGAGATCCCATCCATAGAAAACGCAAGTGATGAATCTTTTATTAAGGAATTTCAAGAGTTTGTTGCCGGCGCCGATGTGCTTATACACGACTCGCAGTTTGATAAGAATCAATACAACGCACGCAAAGGCTGGGGGCATAGTGACTGGCAAACAGTACTAGAAACCACTAAAGATCTTCAGGTTAAAAAGTTGCTTCTTACTCACCACGATCCAGACAATAATGATAAGGTGTTAGCAAATAGAAATAAGGAGATTCAGGAGAGCTATGGGCAATACTTTGAACAGGTCTGCCTAGTTAAAGAAGGGCAAGAGATAATACTTTCCTAATAAACTAGTAATCTCGGGTTAACTGTCAATAAAATAGAATTAACACGATTACGTTTCGAATTTTTTATTAAACGAGCTTTGTTTAGAAGAAAAATGGGTGTGAAACCGAGTAAATAGGTTGTGGTAGAAAGGCTTGGTTGAGTACTCATCCCGAACTAAGAAATAACTCGGGATGATTCTCATACTTTATTATTCTCGATATTGAAAGGACGTTAATCGTTAAATCTAAAAGTAGTAACGCACGCCAATAGAGCCGTTAGCATCGCCATCAGTATCTGGTAGAAAGTCTAATATCGGTGCTAATTCAAAAAATATGCCTACAGGCGAATCTTGAATTAGATAATTTAGACCAAAGGGAATACGTACACCAATATATGCGTCGTTCGCAAATACGGCACGAGCACCAATTCCATAAAAGAAGGCAAGGCTACCCTTATCAACATCTAACCAATGATGCCATAGGTGATCACCATGAATATGAATAGCATCTTTCCCAGATAAAGACCAGGCTAGGCCAAGATCCCAAGCAGTGTTAGAATTATTCCAAGATTTTAAGCTAATACCAGAAGGTTCACCAAGCATAATTCCTAGCCCAGTTTTACCACCACCAGTATTTTGAGCGCTAACGCTTGTTGAAATAGAAATTGTACCAAGCATTAAAAATAATGTGAAAAAAGAAAGTTTTATAAATTTCATTCAGTAGTTTAGTTATTTAAGTTCAACAGTTTAAACTATGATTTGGAAGTTTAGTTCCATCTAGTACACATTTTTTAACTAACTCCCATAAAAACTATTCGGGGCAACCTGTCCGCTAGCCTGAGGACAAGATGGAATGATTTGGAAGCAAATGAGCTTCTGAAGCCGATCAATGTTATAAAAACGAATTACTGAATGTCTTTAAATGGGTTTGATATTTATGAAAGCTGGTAGCATCACTTATAAAGAAAATCAAAAATAAATGTTAAGTATAATTGTGCCAGTATTTAATGAGGTTGACGCTATAGAGCCTTTTATAAATTACATTCATAATGAGATGGATGGGCACGATGTTGAGTTACTACTTATTGATGGGGGGAGTACGGACGGTACATTGGAAATTTGCCAAGATAAATCGGTGACAGTGCATAAGAGTAAAATCACTGGCCGTGCCGCACAAATGAATAAAGGGGCAAGTTTGGCTAAAGGAGAAGTTCTATATTTTCTGCATGTAGACTCATTGCCACCAAACGGGTTTATAAGCCAAATTGAAAAACATATTAAAGGCGGCTTAAAATCAGGTTGTTTTCAACTGAGTTTTGTGCCAACGCATCCAATACTAAAAGTGTATGCATGGTTTACTAGATTTAATCTTACAATATTCCGTTTTGGAGATCAGAGCCTTTTTGTAGCTAGGAAGGAGTTTGAGGTGGTGGGTGGTTTTGATGAGGATTTGGTGGTAATGGAAGACCAGAAATTAGTTCGTGAGCTAAAAAAAATCACAAGATTTTATATTAGTTCTAAAAAAATTAAAACCTCATCTCGTAAATATTTTACTGTTGGAGTAATAAAATTACAGCTAATTTTTACTGCCATACTATGTATGTACTATCTAGGGGTTAGCCAGAGTAATTTAGTAAAGTTCTATAAAAAATTAATTGGTAGCGAGTAATAATCAAAGTGCTTTGGTTAGTATTTCTTAAGGTATTCTACCTAAATATTGCTATATTTATCGTCCACCGTAAATAAGTGTAAATCTGTTTGAAGAAGACCCTACGAATACTCCCATTTCTACTTTTACTTTCTCAAGTACTATATGCACAGGCATCATTTGAGCGTGCAGAAACAGACGCTGGCACAATTGGGTTGTCAATAACTAACTTTGGCACCATCGGGAAACCAGATGTAAGAAATAACCCCGAGAGTGGTTATAGTATGCGGTACCCTAAAAATACTGGTACAGAGCATTTGTTTGAGGCAGGCATTTGGATTGGTGCGTATGTAGGAGGAAGTCCACAGGTTTCTACTGCAGCAGTAGCGAATCCATCAGGTTATGCTAGAGGGAAAGAGGGCTATGAATTTTCTGCAGAATCAATAATTTCACGTAGAAGTACTAATCCTAACGACGAGTTTTTCTCCGTTGCAGCTGTTAGTGAACGAGACATAGTTGCGCAATTTTCTGACAGAAGAAGAGATGTGAACGGTACACCAATTAGTAAGCATGATAATCCGCTTTTTGTCGATGTTAGTTTAGAAAGCTATAACTGGGGGTTTCCGTTTACTGAAAACTTCTCCATACTACGCTACGACATCACAAACAAAAGCGATGAGTTCGCAACACCGCAAACTTGGGATAGTGTTTATGTTGGGCTTTATGCAGATTTAGTAGTACGTAACGTAAATAGTGTTACAGAAGTTGGAAGTGATTTCTTTAATAAAAATGGTTTGGGCTATATAGACTCCCTTCAAACTATCTATGCTTTTGATGCCGCTTCGCCAGATAACCCCAGTTTAAATACATATGGTGCCGTTAGCATAATGGGCGCCGAGTATAGAGATACTTTTTTTCACCCAAGTAACCCAGATACTGCCGATGGTAAATTTACTGCTACAGGTTTTAGGGTGCCAAAAGTTGGGCCAAGTTATTGGGCTTTTGGTGCAGGTACAGGTAATTTTGAAGGGCCAAGTAATGATGTGGGGAGATACGATAAAATGGCCGCAGAATTTCCTTACGAGACAGAGGCTACGCGGTTGCGAACTGATGGACTTTCTTCGAATGGGAACTATATTTCCTTTATATCAATAGGTCCATTTCCTGAAGTTGAGCCAGGGGAAACAATGACTGTATATTTTGTGTTTTCAGCGGCATTAAAGCCAGATGCTTTTCAAACTTTTCCTACTAAAAAAACAGATACTGAAGAAACACGAGAAGGTTTAGTTGATGCAGTAAAATCAGCCCAAAAAGTATTTCAAGGTGAAGATAAAAATAATAACGGCATACTCGATCCTGGCGAAGACACCGATGGAGATGGAGAATTAACACGTTATTTATTCCCTACCCCACCCGATAACCCAAAAACGAGATTAGAATTAGACTCGGGTAAAATATCAATTTATTGGGATCGCTCAGCTGAGTGGTCGGTAGATAGAGTTTCTGGAGAAATGGATTTTGAAGGGTATAGAGTATATAGTTCAGAGCTGGGGGATGATTTAAATCCTGCACCAAAACTAATTCGTGAATTTGATATCCCAAGCAATAATATAGGTTTTGATGCTGGTTTTGGTGAGATTGAGCTGAGTAGCCCCGTATTTTTTGATGGCGACACTACTGAGTATTGGTACAAGTATGAGTTGGATGGCTTGTTGAATGGTTGGCAATATTTAGTTTCGGTTACAGCATTTGATAAGGGGGATGATGTTTTTGGAGTTGAGAGCCTAGAGACAAGTACAAGTGCAAATAGCGTACGCGCCTTCCCTGGTACACCGGCAAATGAAAGTTTTGGTAAGAAAGGTTTTGAAGTTGGAGTATATCCTAACCCATACAGAGTAAATGCAGCTTGGGATGGCGCTAGTGAAAGTGATAGAAAATTGTATTTTTATAATCTCCCTGCAAAATCGGAAGTGAGAATTTATACTATTGCAGGCGATATTATAGCTGAATTGAGTCACGATGCTGCGACGTATAATGGAGATATTTCTTGGTTTAGTAGTTTTAGCGATAACCCGAGAGTAATGGCGGGTGGCGAACATGCATGGAATTTGCAAACAGAGGCTAATCAGATCTTAACGACAGGTTTATACCTATTTACTGTTAAAGATTTAGAATCAGGAAAAATACAAACAGGTAAACTAGCAATCATAAAATAAATAAATATACTTATGAACAAACTGATACAATTATTTTCAGTTGCTGTACTATTGATGCTGCCAGTATTGGCTCAAGCTCAGGATACGGTTTCTGTAAAAGAACTAAATACGTATGACAATCTCACTGAGTTTTCTCAGCTTGCAATTCAAGGTCAAGCCTTATCAGGCCAAGAAGTAGTATTCACTGCTGTAATAGTTTCTAATCCAAAAAGCTCTGGGTTATCTACACCTAGCGATACAAATAACGATGGCGTAATTGATAAAATTAGCCGTATGCACGTATTTGTTACAGATACCGCTGCCGCTGGTGCCCAGGGTAGAGAGGGAATGAGCATGCAAATTGTGGTGACAGATCTTAGCTTTCTTGAGTCAAGACTTGTTGGTGATATCATAACCGTAAAAGGAAAGCTCGGCTTTTATAATGCGGGCGCACAATTTAACGCAAGCAATATAGAACATGTTGGGAATGTTAATGATCCGGAATACGCTCACCTTGCTCCATTATTAGATCCTTGGGTAGTTCCATTATCTGAATTAGTAACAAAAAATTCAGACGGTACTTTTCAAGCTAATATTGCTAATTACCCAAAATATCATGCAGCTTATGTAAAAGTTGAAGATGCAACAGTTAGTAATGTTACTACTGATGACAGACCTAACTGGGCAATTAATAAAGATGGCTACAGAATGTATGTGTACGATACTTCATTGCGTATTAGAAATGACAGAACCATAGGTTATTTACCTGGTTGGAACTACCGTCGTTTTGATGGATTAGGAAATGCTGAAGATGGTAAATTTGTGCCGCCAGCGGCAGGTGCTGTTGTAAACTTATCTGGGTTTATGATACTAAATGATTATAACAACGATGGACACCTTGCTGCAGACCAAATAGCATTCAAAATTAACCCAATGGAAGATGGGGTACTTTGGCTAAAAGATGGCACGGGCGTTGATGTACGTTGTGTGGATGGTGAAGATTGTATGGGAGAGCCATTCGATTGGATAAACGATATTGAAGTTCTTGGTCTTCCACCAGTTGTAAGCAATGTTGTATATCCAGATTCTACTGTTAAAACAACTGACACTGTAGTAATTAAAGCAGATGTTGCAGCAGAAATGGGTAAATCAGTAACAATGGTAGAAATTGTATACTCCTCAGGAGACTCTACATTAACATCTGAAATGACATTGACAAGTGGTAATACGTATGAGTTTACCATGCCATCATATCCAGAGTTCACACCAGCATCTTTTTATATTTTAACAGAAGATAATGAAGGCCTAGTAGGTAGAAACCCACTAAATGGTACTTATGGCTATTATGTTGCTGACGATATTGTAAGATCTATTACTCAAATCCAAAAAACTGGCGATGGCAAAACTGGACCAAGCCCATTGTTAGGTCAGGGTGTAATGGATGTAGAATTAACGGGTCTTATTGTATCTGACAATAACGATGGTGTTATTATTCTACAAGAAGCAGCAGCAAAATGGAGTGGTATATTCCTAGAAAAAACCAATGCAACTAAAGCCCTTGTGAGAGGTGATGAAATAACCATCACAAAAGCAGAAGTGGTTGAAGCTGAAGTTACACCAGCGTCAAATTCAGCTATTGGTTTAACTCAATTAACAAATTTAGAGTTTACTAAAGGCACAAGTAGCAACGACATCGAGACTGTAATCCCAGTGGTTGCAACTGATGATATTGCAGCTTTAACCGATAAAGGCGAATTAGAGCCTTATGAGGGTATGGTTATCAAATTCGAGAATGTTGAACTAGCTGATAGATTAAACTTTGATGAGTACCTACTCAGAAATGTAAATGCTACAACACAAGGTGGAGTTGTATTTAACAACACTCTTAACTCACCTGAAGTTGGATCAGTAAATATTTCCCCAATTATTCATAAAACACTTAGAGAAGGCGTTGTTTTAAATGCGTACGGTATTGTTGGAGCATCTTTCGGTGCACCAAAAGTACATCCGCGAAACCTCTCAGATCTATCAAGTGAAGTAGAAAATATGTTTACTCCGTTACTCGACTTTGCATTAAATGCACCAGCAGCTGATGCAATGGTATCGGTAACTGGAGATCTAGAAGTATCTTGGGGTCTTTCAACTGACTTAGATGGTGACGATGTTACTTATGAGTTTGTAATATATAGTGCAGACACAACAACAGTAATTACAACTGTACCATCGAATGATAATTCTACTGCTACAGAAGTAACCATTCCTTTTGCAGCTGTAGATGCGATGCTTGCTAGTGCTGGATTAACTGTTGGGCAAAGCAAGGATTTTGTTTGGAATGTTCGTGTTAGTGATGGTCTAGATACTCTAAACGTTCACGGTTCATACGGTGGATATGGTGATGATTTTGAGCCAATTTATCGCAAAATTACCTTAGAAAGAGCTCAGAAATCAGTATCTAACGAAGAGTTAGGTGGCACGCCAAAAGAGTTTAGCTTAAAGCAAAACTATCCTAACCCATTCAACCCAACTACTAATATTTCGTTTGCACTGCCAAATCAGGCTAATGTAACATTAGAAATATTTGACATGTTAGGTAGAAAAGTGGCGACTATTGTAAATAACAAATCGATGGTTTCAGGAATACATAATGTAACCTTCGATGCTGCTCAATACGCAAGTGGTATGTACATCTACCGCATCCAAGCAGGTTCGTTTACAAGTACTCGCAAAATGATGCTAATTAAGTAGCATATTGCAATTTATTGGGGATGCGATGATAGCATCCCCATATTTTTATTTAGGTTAAATAATATTGATATCACAAATGCATATTAAACCAACACTTTTTGCAGCCATCCTATTGGGTTTACTTTTTGGGAGTTGTAAAGAACCCATTTCTGGAAACAGGAATGAAAATCAAGCACCATCTACAAATCTAACTGTAGAATCGATAAACCGTGAAGGCGGCTTTCGATTGTCCAGTCAGATTAGAATATCGTGGTTTGGAACAGACCCCGATGGCTATGTAATTGGCTATGAATATGCAATAAACGATACCAGTGAAGGCGCATGGACCTTTACTACAAAAACAGATAGCACCTTTATTTTACCAATTACCCCAGGCCAAAGCCAAGATGACGTGCTTTTTAAAGTACGCGCAATCGATAACGATAATCTACGCGACCCCATAGGCGCTAGGCTTGTATATCCTATCTTAAACTCAAGGCCTACTGTTGCTATAAACAGAACTCAATCTCCGCCAGACACTTTATTCTCTATTGCAAGTTTTGGATGGTCTTTTAATGATCCAGACGGGCTGTTAAACATAGCTAGAACTGAAGTCGCAGTTAACGATACTGTGAATGGATGGGTAGAAATTCCATTCACTGAAAGTGACGAAGGCGAGTTATTTATTTCGTTAGAAGTCGATAACACTAGTTCCGGAGAAAAAGAAGCACAAGTATTTTTAGGAAGATCATATTCTACATTACAAGTAGATGGGAATAACGTGGTAATTCCAGGTGTGAAGGTTGGAGATGAAAATATCTTTTATGTTCGCGCTGTAGATGCTGCAGAAGAGGTAAGCAAGGTAGATACTCTATCTTGGTTTGTTAAAAAGCAGGGATCAAAAACTTTATTTTTGAATGATTTCACTGGCACTAATACATCCGCAGCCCTCGATTTACACCTTAGTATATTACAGGAAAACGGAATTACTCCTGATATATGGAATATCAATGATGGAGAAGTTGTGCAAGGTCGTGTTGCATTATCGAAAGCATTTCCAACAGTTTTAGATCCAACACTTAAAAAGACACTCGCTAAATGGGATCACATCTATTGGATCTCAGATGATTTAGACAGAAATATTGTATACGCCCAAGAAATACTATCAGAATTTTATAAATCAGGTGGCACATCCTTTGTTAACATACCCATTAAAACTAAAGATTTAGGGGAGGAGTTGTTTAACTATTTGCCTGTAGATTCGATTGGCTCGGGTAATTTTATAATAAGTAAAGATTCGCTAATTACACCAGCCGTGCCCCTACAAGCGGAGCTAAAATCCACATCTTCTAGGGTAGATGTATTGCCTATTAAAGGTATAAGTGGAAGCCAAACGCTTTATGTAGGAAATTATAAAAAGAGAAATTTTAGAGGGCAGATTCAGCCTTATGATGGCTATAAAGGTGTTGCGATAGAGAACCCAGAAGGTAATTTAGTTTATTTTGCCATTGATATGAGATATCTAAACGGAAACAATAATCTAGGCCAATTTATACAAGAACTTGTAGTAGGCAGATTAGGATTTAAACAATAGATTGATGAAGAAAATAGGTTTATTATTTATTGCAACTCTATGCTTTTCGCAAGGTTTAGTATATGCTCAATCGGCTAACGGTTCCTTAAAGGGTGTAATCACTGAAGATGGCACGGGCGAAACTTTACCTGGCGTAAACGTTTTAATTATTGGTACCAGTTTTGGTGCAGCTACAGATATAGACGGTGCATACGAAATTAGAAATATACGTCCAGGTGAGTATTCCATACGAATAACTTATATCGGCTTCGAAACCATATTAATGACAGGGATTAAAGTTGAAGCAGATAAGCCTACCGAAATAAATTATGCCCTTAAGCCCCAAATTCTTACCTCCGACGAAGAAATAGTTATTATTGGTGAGGCACCAATTTTTGATGTTGAGAAATCTGCTACCTCTACCACAATAACTAGAAAAGAGCTTGAAGCAGCGCCCGTTAGGAGAGTAGAGGATGCTGTTTCAATGCAGTCTGGTGTAATTCAAGATCCAACAGGGTTGTATATAAAAGGTGGTAGAGCTAATGAAACTGGTTATGTAGTTGATGGTGTTTCTGCACAAGATCCACTTGCTGGAACAGGCTTTGGATTAGATTTAGGATCTAACTCATTCAGTAATATTGAAGTAATTACCGGTGGCGTTGGCGCTGAATATGGCGACATGACTTCTGGGGTTGTTTCCGTACAAACTCAAGACGGTGGAGATCGTTATTCGGGTAACTTCTCGCATAAAAGAGATAATTTTGGTTCCAATATCCAGTCTAATAAGGCAAATTATTTCATGGATATATATGAAATAAACCTTGGGGGCCCAGACCCAATTACAGGGCAATTACTACCTGCATTAGGCTTAAAAATACCCGGTAAACTCACCTTTTTTGCAACTGGTCAAGTTGCATTAGAAGATGGCTACACAAAATTATCGGCCGACCAAATAAGATCATCTACTGTCAAATCTACATTTTGGTCGCCAAGGCAAGGTAACCGTTGGAATGGAATGTTAAAGCTAACCTACAATATTAAGCCAGGAATGCGCTTGCAAGGTGCTTACCAGCGTTCAATTACTATAAATCAAAATACTAGGATGCTTCAGATATCTGGGGCAGACACACAAATTAAACCAGGTTTCCAGTTTAATTTTTCGAATGGCTTTTTAGACAATGCTAATACATTTACACACGATTCTAACCTATCGTACTTAAAATGGACGCAAACCGTTTCTACTTCTGCTTTTTATGAAGTTCAGGTAAGTCGTTTGTTTACTAAATTAAGAGCAGATGCCAACGGTAGAAATTGGCGCCCCGAAAACGTAGATAGTGAATTTGAGCCAGAAAGTATTGTAACATTTCCAGCCACAGAATACCCAGCAGGAGAGGATTTTTCATATGTACTTGCAGGTCCTGGGTACTACAACAACGGTGGTATTGCTACACTTTGGCATGATCACTTTGCGGAAGAAATTACTATTAAATCAAGCATCACAAAGTATTTTAACGAGAGAAAAAATCAGTTAGTAATTGGTTTTGAATCAAAGTTTAATGATTACCAGTGGATTGATATTACACGCCCTTGGATAGGCGCTCCTATTCGTATTGACGCAAATACAGTATCAGAAACATTTAGAGTGGGCGAAAGTTTTGATGCTTGGCGAGTAAAGCCAACTAGAGGTGCCCTTTTCATATCTGACAGAATTAGATATAACGGTTTAATTGCGAACATTGGGGGGCGTTTTGAGTATTGGTCGCCTGGTAAGTATGTAGATGAAAGAGTACAAGAAGCATTAGATCCCACTATATTTTCTACCATCCCAAGATTTATTGCAGAAGATTATTTAGATGAAACCACTAAGATTTTAGGATCGAGGTATAAATTCATATTTCTGCCCAAAGTAAATGTATCCTTCCCTGTAAGAGAAAATCAGGTACTCTTTTTTAACTACGGTCACTCTGCAAGAATACCCCATCCAAGTTTTGTATATGCTGGTTTAGATCCATTTTATCAAGATCAGTCAGATCTATCTAATTTGGGTAACCCAAACTTAAATCGAGAAATTGATATCTCGTACGAAATTGGGCTAAGAAACCAGTTAACTCAAAATGATGCTCTTAATATCTCAGCATTCTGGAGAGATAAGTATGATTTTGTTACTTCACAATCTATTACCGTACAAGATATTGATGGGAGACCTACAACAAAAGCGTTTAGAATTAATGGGGATTACGCTCGTTCGCGTGGCATAGAACTTAGCTATCTAAAAAGATACAAAGACTTATTAAGTGGACAGCTTTCCTTTACCTATAGCCGTACAGAGGGTTTAAGCTCAACTACAAACGAAAAATTACAAGACATTTCAGCTAGTCAAAATGTTGGTAATAACGTAGAAACACCACTTGCATGGGATCGCCCTTTTGATGTTAAAGGTAATGTCACATTCACTTATGACAGAAAAGATCCATTATTTGGTTTAAAACCACTTAATCAACTTCAGGTATTTGTATCTGCTATTTGGAGAAGTGGTACTCGTTATACTCCTTACGAGCTCGCTGGCTACCAACGTGACCCTGTTACTGGTGCCGAAGGCTGGAGACCTATCTACTCCATTGATAAAGACCCCGCTAAGCGCTACAGCGAAATTGGGCCTGCTTGGTTTTATATGGATATGAATGTTCAAAAGTGGTTTACCATTAAAGGAACTAGAGTGAGCGCATTTTTAGAAATAACCAACTTCTTAAACAATCAAAGTGCGGTTATTATAAACCCAGTAACTGGTAAAGGGTATAAATCATATCCAAATAACCCACAAGCATTAACAGCATTGAGGAATGACCGTTCTTATGATGTGCCGAATAGAGTAAGAGATCCGCGTTACACTGATCCAACTGATAACGGGCTACCAGCTTACGAGAACCCAGCAAATTATTTGGAACAAAGACACATTGTTTTTGGACTATCAATACGTTTTTAATATGAAAAAATCGATTTATATATACCCATTTTTAGTATTGATATTGCTTACAGCCTCGTTTACTGAAGTTGTAGCGCAGACTTCTTATGGAACAGACAGGGCGGGAACACAAGGCTTCCAGTTTACTAAAATTACGGTAGATGCAAGAAGTGCATCTATGGGGAATTCTAATATGGCAGATGCAACCGACGGTTCTAGTTTGTTTTGGAATCCCGCTTTAGCCTCCAAAATTGGCAATTCTTATGTTTCGGTAGCTCACTCAGAGTATTTAGTAGGCACTAGTGTAGAGTATTTAAGTTATATACACAAAATGGGTGAATTCGCAATAGGTGGCTCGGTACAATACTTTAACTCAGGTGATATAAATGAAACCACCGAAGCAGAGCCATTTGGTACTGGTCGCATGTTTAGAACAAATCACATGGCAGTTGGTTTAACGGGTTCCCACAAAATTACTGATTTATTTAGCTATGGTATCACCTTAAAATATCTAACCGTTGGAGTTGAAGAAGTAACCTATAATACAGGTGCAATTGATTTTGGTTTCGCATATCTAGTTGGTGAAACGGGTTTAAGCTTTGCCGTAGGAATTTCTAATTTTGGGATAGATGCATCGCCAAATGGCAAAACTGAGCGTTCTACCCCAAGTGGCACTATAGTCGAAGAGCCAGAATCAGATATTTCCCTTCCAACTCGATTTACGATGAGTGCCGCTTACTCAGCCATTGAAACAGAAAACAATTCATTACTTCTAACTGCACAGATAACGAATCCCAGCGATAATGCGGAACAAATGAGTGTTGGTGTGGAGTACGGCTTTATGAATCAGTTTTATTTACGCAGCGGCTACGAGTTTGGTCACGAAGAAAGAGTTATTCCTAGCATGGGTACTGGTATTAAAATACCATTCGCCGGTAGAAGGGTTGCCATCGATTATGGCTTCACAAATTTCAATAGATTAGGATCTATACACCGTATTACACTTGGATTTGAATTATGATTTTTAGAAAATCAATAGAAATAATATTATTTATAGCACTTATAAGTGTTGCTAGTATTGGATGCGATTCATTATTTGGTTCAAAAACGGACCCAACTAATGACGAGATTTTTGAAGTGGGTAAAATTGACCCCGCTCTAGAAAATATTGATGGATACGCGCCAGTACTTCCTGTTTGGTCAGGCTTTGATGCTCCAACCGATATTCATGTAGGTTTCGATACTTTTGTATATGTAACCGATGCTGTAGGTTTGCATCTATTAGATCGTGCGGATTTAAGACCACGAGTTACCATCCCATTAGAAGGTGCTGTTTCTATAACTCAAGATAGATTGCTAAACGTGTATGTATCTGCTAGAATTGATACTGTTATTAATCAATCGGGCGTAGATGTTACATATAATTTGCCAGCTGTTTTTAAAATTAAAAATATGGCTTTTGTAGATACACTCATCTTCCCATTTGATGATGCCAGTTTAAGTACAAGCACTGCGCAAAATGCAAGATTGAGTAAAGGCTCCACTAACAATTATGAAAAAGTAAAAATAACAGGAGTATCGGTTTTAGCGGATAATAATATTTACGTTTCACGTACAGGTCCACTAAATAGTACTCAACAAGTAGCTGCACCAGACAATACAGTGCTAGAATTTACTCGCCGAGTAGTAAATGGTGAAAAAACCGATAAAATGGTAAACATTAGGCAATTAGTAACCTTGAACCCACAAAATCCGTCGCTCAAAAGTGCCATTGGTCTTGGTGCAATTTCAAGTTTTGTTGCACCACCACAACGTGATAGGCTTACTGATGATCGTAGTTTTTTAATTACACAGATTGACCAAAATATAGATATAGATTTCCGCGTACTGTGGATTAAAGCAGAATTAACTACGGATGGTATGGCGTATTTACAAAACTCATCGTTATTGGCACAAGACACATCAAAAGCTGATGGATTTATCTATGAGCCTGGTAAGTTTCAGAAACCTGTAGACATTGCCGTTTCTGGCGATGATGACGCATTTATATTTGTTGTTGATGAAGCCCAAAATATGTTATACCAGTTTCAGTCAAATGGTTATGAAGGGGTAAACCCACCAGCTGGTGCCGATCAAAGTGGTAAAAAAGTCATAGTTTCTTTTGGTGGAAAAGGGGTTGGGCCTAAACAGTTTGACTCACCAAGTGGGGTAGCCTACTTCAGAAAAGTTCTGTATGTAACTGACAAGGGCAATAATAGAGTTTTAAGATTTAGATTAACTTCCGATTTCGAATAGTTTTATCGTTGAAGCCTTTAACGATAAAAAACCATAAATATGGGCAGTTCGAACAATGAACTGCCTTTTTTGTTGAATAAAAATTGCTATGAAAAAAACACTAGTATTATTTGGTGCACTATTTTTAGTAAGCTGCACATCCTCATCATCCAACAATGATAACACCCTATTATTGGTCTCATTTGATGGGTTTAGAGCCGATTATCTAACAAAAACAGACACGCCTAATTTAGACTATTTAGTTGAAAATGGTGTAACAAGCGAGGGATTAATTCCTGTCTATCCATCAGTAACTTTTGCTAACTATTATGCTATTGCCACGGGATTATATCCCGAAAATAACGGCATCATTAGTAATAATATGTACGATGCTGAGATTGGTGAAAGATTTTCGTTAGGCAATAGAGAACAAGTAGAAAATCCAGCTTGGTATAAAGGTGAGCCAATTTGGAATACCGTAGAAAAGAGCGGGAAAAAGGCAGGTACTATGTTTTGGGTTGGCTCTGAGACAAAAATTCAAGACATGCGCCCTAGCCATTGGAAGACTTATGATGGTGATTTCCCTGACTCAGCGCGTGTAGATACGGTAGTAAGTTGGATTACGCAAGAACCTTCAAAGAAAATTGATTTTGCCACTCTTTATTTTAGTTTTGTAGACTCACAAGGGCATCGTTTTGGACCCGATTCTCAAGAGGTTATAGATGCTATTAAAAAAGCAGATGACTTAATTGGGTATTTGATTCAACGTTTAAGAGAAAATAATCTTTGGGATTCAACTAACCTATTGGTTATCTCAGATCATGGTATGACGGAGTTATCGAGAGAGCGAATAATTGTTTTAGATGATTATATAAATACGGAAGATGTAGATATAATCTCGGGATCGCCAGCAGTAATGTTTAATGCCAAGGAAGGCAAGGCTGATGCAGTGTACAGTAGCTTAAAAAAGAATGAGAAGAATTTTAAAGTGTACAAAAAAGAAGATATTCCAGAACGATTTCACTTGAAAAAAAGTGACAGAATGCCTGAGTTTTTAATAGTAGTAGATGAAGGTTATACCCTTAATTCTAGAAAGTACTTTGATGCTCGCCCACTCTACCCAAGTGGCGGTGCACATGGCTACGATAACATGAATGAAGAGATGTGGGCGTTATTTATAGCAAAAGGCCCCGCGTTTAAAAAGGGATATAAAGCGAAAGCATTTAAAAATATTCATCTATATACATTAATGGCAAAAATATTAAACTTAGAGCCAGCAGAAAATGATGGAAATTTAGTTGAAGTTTCAGATATCCTGAATTAACTTAATATAGTGTCTAAGTGTGCAGGCTCAGATATTCAAAAATTTTAAAAACACCCAAATTTATAAAATAAAATGGCATACATAGTTACCGAACCTTGTATACAATGTAAATACACCAACTGCGCAGCTGTTTGTCCTGTAGATGCATTTAGGGAAGGTCCAAATTTTCTTACCATAGACCCACATGAATGTATCGATTGTGATGCATGCGTTTCTGAGTGCCCCGTAGACGCAATTTATCCTGATGATGAAGTGCCAGATAAATGGGAGCATTACATCGAATTAAACGAACGCCTAGCCGAAGAATGGGAAGATAAAGTAATTAATGAAACTAAAGATCCACTACCAGATGTTGAAAAATGGGCTTTAGTAGAAGAGAAACTAGATGAACTTATTGAGAAATGGTAAAATAAAGAACGTCCTTATTATTTATTAACGAATAACACCCTCTTGACTCCAAAAACAACGCGAGTACCAGCATCACCAAGCTTTAATGTACCTCAGATAATGGGAGTGATTAATGCTACACCCGACTCTTTTAGCGACGGGAACAATTACTTAGACATAGCTAGAGCAAGAGATCGGATTCATATAATGCGGAAAAACGGGGCGACTATTGTCGACATAGGTGGTGAGTCTACACGCCCTGGTTCAAAACCTGTTGCGGAAACTGAAGAGTTACGCCGTGTGCTACCCATTATTGAGGCGGCAACAGAGAGTTTCCCAAACTTGGTTTATTCTATTGATACAACAAAATACGGAGTGGCCAAACAAGCATTACAAGCAGGCGCCAGCATTATAAATGATGTGTCAGGCCTTCAAAAAGAAGTTAGATTGGCAGATCTTGCGGCCGAATACAACGCCACCTTAGTTATTATGCATTCGAAGGGAGATCCAGAAACCATGCAAAATAACCCAACATATGACGATGTGGTTCAAGAAGTGTATGATTTTTTTGTAGCCCAATGCAAAACTGCTACTGATAGAGGCGTTAAAAATATCGTTCTCGATCCAGGCATTGGCTTTGGAAAAAATTTAGAGCAGAATTTAAAAATTCTTGCACATTTCGATAAATTCGTTGAGCTTGGCTATCCCCTAATGGTAGGAGCCTCACGTAAATCAATGATTGGAGAAATATTAGACCAACGTCCCGCAGATGATCGGGTTATTGGTACGGTCGCCGTTCATTATGATGCCCTTGTTAAAGGTGCACGGATTTTAAGAGTGCACGATGTTGAGCAAGCTTCAGATTCTATACGTATATTCAACGCAATTCAATCACAACGCTAGATTACAAAACCTTTGATCCCTATCGGATTTTTAGAATTCGGAATTAAGGATTTCATTGAAACCTTAGTTATTGCCGGTGTATTAGTTTATTTATACCGATGGATTAGAGGTACGTTTGCCATTCAAGCTACAATTGGCATAATCGTTGTTATTCTAATTAATTTTTTTATTAGAATACTCGGTTTTACCACCATCAACTTTATACTTAAAAGTATTCTTGATGTAGGAATTTTGGCGGTATTTATATTATTTCAGCCAGAAATTAGAAAGCTGCTTTATAGGCTTGGTAATAATACAAGTTTTGATCGTTTTTTCTCAAAAGCAGGCTCTACAGATATGATTGATGAGGTGATTACCGCCGTGAAAAAAATGGCAAAAGATCGCACAGGAGCCTTAATTGTGTTTGCACGCTCTGCATCATTACAAGATTTAGTAGATGCCGGTGTAAAAATTGATTCTGTTGTAAAAGCAGAGCTTCTCACTACTATTTTCCAAAAAGACACCCCGCTTCACGATGGCGCTGTAGTAGTTCGAAATAATAGAATAGTAGCCGCAAGTTGCTATCTACCCATCTCTCAAAATCCAAATATAGCCCAGGCTTTTGGTACTCGCCACAGAGCCGCTGTAGGAATAAGTGAAACCAATAATGTGTTTGTTATTGTAGTATCGGAAGAAACTGGACGTGTTTCTATTGCAAGAAATGGGATTTTAACCAGTGGCTTAACCATTCAGAAGCTACGTGCAGAAATGGAAGAAGCCTTTGGTACAACACAGTTTGATGAAGAAATGAGCTTTGGCTCAGCTCAAAATGAGCTGAAGTTGAAGTAAATCTTATAGGCGTTTTGGTAGCACATTTTCTATAACGAGTTATTCGAGATCAAATATCCCATCCAATCTCTAATTCCCAAGCCAAACATACATTTACATCTTATGCATTGCTTCTTAAGTGCTTTTAAAAGATAATACTAACGAGCTATATATCTATAGACTATCCTTATTACCAACCTAGATTAATTATGAAAAAAGTACTACTAACCATTACGGTATTACTGCTTTTTATTGGCAGTGAATCAATCCTCGCGCAAAACAAACCTTTAACTATCGACGATTATCCCCAGTGGTCTCGAATTGTGGGCACCGAATTATCTGCTGATGGGAACTGGATGGCGTATGCACTTCGCCCCAATGGAGGTGATGATACTCTTTTTGTAAGAGCACTAAACTCAGATAAACTTTATGAAATACCAAATGCGAATGGCGCTGAGTTTTCGAAAGATGGGAAATGGGTTAGTTATTTAATTACACCAGATAAAGAGGCACGGAAGAAATTAACAAAGGCAAAAAAGCCAGTTCATAAAACTGCAGAGCTGATGAATTTGCAAACAGGTGAAAAGACGGCCGTTGAAAGAGCTGATAAACAAAGCTTTTCAAACAATAGCGAGCTTTGGGTTGTGCATCGTAAAAAACCAGAAGAAGATGAGAGCAAACATAAAGGTAGCGACTTAGTAGTAAGGAACTTAAAAAATACTAGCGTTACTAGTATTGGGAATGTTTCAGAATTTGGTATGAACAAGAAATCTACCATGTTGGCTTATATAGTAGATGCGAATGATAAAGTAGGTAACGGAATTTACACCTACAATCTTTCAACTAATGCAACTCAACCACTACATACCGATACTACTATGTATGAGGGATTAGTATGGGACGATGCCCGTTCAACAAAAACAGAATGGACAAAAAAAGGAAATAGTTTAGCTGTTTTAAAAGGTAATAAACCAGAAAAGGCTGAGCGTAAAGAAAATTCGTTACTAGTAATCAGTAATGTTGGTAAAACTGCATCAGTTATTGAAGTAAAACCAACAGCGGTTCCTGACGATTTAATAATTAGTGAAAATAGAACTATTAGTTGGACCGACAATGGAAACAGAGTTCTTATAGGATTAAGAGAACAAGAAGAAACCATAAAACTGAGCAAAGACTCTGTGGCGAATGTGGATGTGTGGCATTGGAAAGATCCGCGCATTCAAACGGTACAAATGCGTCAATATAATAGAGATTCCCGTTTCACTTATGTTGCCAGTTATAATATAAGATCGAAAAAACTGACACGACTTACCGATGATGAAATGCGAAATCTGAATGTAAATACGAATAGTAGTTACATGGTTGGTGAAGATGAAAAGCCCTACATAAATGATGTGAACTGGGGCGTAAATCCTACAGACTTATATCATGTAAATCTTGAAAATGGCAAAAGAACGCTATTCGCTAAAGAGATAAATAGGAAGCTAGGATACTCGCCCGATGGCAGATACTATTTATATCAGAAAGTTGAAGATGATTTAGCTTCAATGTTAGTGTATGATCTTCAGAATAATAAGGTGACTGACCTGACTAAGAACTCTCCAGTTCGTTTTTCAGATGAAGAGCATATATACCCACATGAAAACCCTCCGTTTGGTGTGGCTGGCTGGACAAAAGATGGTAAGAACGTGATTTTAAATCATAAATATGATTTATGGATGCTGGCTCTAGATGGTTCAAAAGCCACTAATATCACAAAAGGAGAAGGTGAGAAAAATAAGATTATCTATAGAGTTCAGCGCTTAGATAATGATGAGAGGTTTATAGATACTAAAAAGCCGATAGTACTTTCAGCCTTTGGGGATCTTACAAAAAAAAGTGGGTTCTCAAGTCTTAAAATAGGTGACTCACCTAAAACGTTGGTTTACGATGATGTGCGTTTTGGTCGACCAATAAAAGCTGAAAATGCAGACAAGCTTATTATCACCAAAGAAACCTTTGTAGAATTCCCAAATTATTATTCTACTACCACAGCATTCAAGAATTTAAAACAAATGACTGATGCAAATCCTCAGCAGGCAGATTATGCTTGGGGTGAAAGAAAGCTGATAGAGTTTAAAAACGGAAAAGGCAGAACAGTACAAGGCACTTTAGCATTACCAGCCAATTACCAACCAGGAAAACGCTATCCAACCGTTATTTATTTTTACGAGATGATGTCTGATAGACACCATCAATATTCTATGCCAACCTACGATGATAGACCTCACATGTCGGCGTATGCAAGCAATGGGTATATGGTATTTATGCCTGATGTATATCTTGAGGAAGGATATGCAGGAACAACTTCTTTAGATGGAATTACCTCTGCAGCCAATGCACTTATTGATCAAGGGTATTCCGATCCAGATAATATCGGATTGCAAGGTCATAGCTGGGGTGGCTATCAAACTTCATTTATTCTTACCCAAACCAATATGTTTAAAACCATAGTTATTGGTGCACCTCCAACAAACTTAGAGAGTTTTTATAACAATATTTATGGGAGTACAGGAACCAATCACCATGGAATTATGGAGATTGGTCAAGTGAGAATGGGACGTGGAGTAACACCATGGTCGGCGCCAGAAACTTACCGCCGTGAAAACCCAATGGCACATGTGCCTAATATTGAAACTCCATTTTTAATTCTTCATGGAACAGAAGATGGGGCGGTGGATTGGTCGCAAGGACTGGAGCTTTATAATGCCGCACGAAGATTAGGCAAAGAAGTGATTTTTCTCTCCTATCCAGGCGAAGGACATCACCTAGCAAATGAAGCAAACCAGATTGATTTCCAGATTAGAATGAAGGAGTACTTCGACCATCACCTAAAAGGAATTGAAGCCCCTGATTGGATGATTAACGGTGTGCCTCAATTAGAAAAACAATATAGAAAAGCGAAGTAGATTTGATTTCCAAAATATGAATAGCCCCGAGATGTATCTCGGGCTAAACAGGATAAAACAGTTGTCGGTGGGTGGTGTCGTTTTAAAATACATGAGAACGAATCCACCGAAACCCTAGCAATATTCTTTTGGGTTTACGTGCGTTAATGGTTACCCCTGTTTTAAATCCACGAATTTTTGGATTGCGGGCTAAATTTATTTTTATATACCGTATTGGTAGAGACGCAATGCATTGCGTCTCTACCAATACGATCACCGATACGCTGTGAATTGTACATGTTTTCGCCGATAGTAATAATGGCATGAAAATGATTGGGCATCATAACATATTCGCCACTGTGCAAATTTATATCTGGTCGCATTTTAAATGTTTGTTGCAATTCTATATCAGTAATTGGTGCGTTTCATCTATTTGCACAAATAAATAACTCCAACTACTCCACGTTTTTATTATCCCACAAAAACATCTGAATCAAATTTTGGGCGGCGTTATAAGAGGTGAGTTCGCCCGATAGTATATGTTTACGCACTTCATCCATTTTGGCAACGATTTCTTCATTTCCATAAAACGCATTGTGTAGGGCTTCGCTGATGTGTTCGTTGAGCCAATAAATGGATTGCTCTTTTCTCTTATGTTCGAAATAGCCTTTCGCTTTGGTATGGCGAACATATTCGTCAATAATATTCCAAACATTATCAATCCCTGTATTGTGTAAAGCCGAGCACATGGTAACTTTAGGAATCCATCCCGATTCGGTTGGTGGGAAAAGATGAAGAGCATTTTTGTACTCGAGCATGGCTCGCCGTGATGCGGTTTCATTACCGGAATCGGCTTTATTAATTACAATAGAATCCGCCATTTCCATGATGCCACGCTTAATGCCTTGTAGCTCATCGCCTGCTCCGGCAAGCATCAGCAATAGGAAAAAATCGACCATTGAATGAACTGCAATCTCTGACTGCCCAACGCCCACCGTTTCAATCAGAATGGTGTCAAATCCTGCCGCTTCGCACAGCAAAATGGTTTCGCGGGTATTACGTGCAACTCCACCTAAAGAGCCTGATGAGGGAGTTGGGCGAATATACGCCTTGGGATGATTCGCAAGGGTTTCCATCCTGGTTTTATCACCCAAAATACTACCACGAGAACGTGTGCTACTAGGATCGACTGCTAGAACAGCTAAGTTTCGATTTTGAGACTCAATCACATACATCCCAAAAGATTCAATAAAAGTACTTTTCCCTACACCAGGTACACCAGTTATTCCAATCCTGATTGAGTTACCTGAGTGCGGCAAACAGCCTTCAACAATTTGTTGAGCTAATTCACGATGCTTTTCTTTGGTGCTTTCAACTAAAGTGATAGCTCGGCTTAGTAAGGTTCTGTTGCCTTCTAAAATTCCATCTATAAATTGCTGGGGCTGAATATTCTTCAAGATTAATTATGCTGATCGAAAAGTTTTAGATTTTTATGAATGAACTAATTAGGCAGTGTGATTTTTTATTAACACTTCTAGAATTTCAGCTGCAGCCTTAGGAATAACTGTACCAGGTCCGAACACTGCAGTAACGCCCGCGTCATACAAATAATCATAATCTTGTTGAGGAATTACGCCTCCCGCAATGATAATTATATCTTCTCGTCCCTGTTTTTTTAGCTCTGCAATAACTTGTGGAACTAAAGTTTTATGCCCAGCTGCAAGGCTAGAAACTCCTAAAATATGAACATCATTTTCAACAGCTTGTCGGGCTGCTTCTTCCGGGGTTTGGAAGAGAGGACCAATATCCACATCAAAGCCAAGGTCTGCAAAACTCGTTGAAATAACCTTGGCGCCTCTATCGTGGCCGTCTTGTCCCATTTTGGCAACCATTATTCGTGGGCGACGACCATCCAATACTGCGAAGTCATCCGCTAATTTTTGTGCTTTTTTAAACATCTCATTATTTGAAATTTCAGAAGAATACACGCCAGATATTGATCTTATTGTTGCTTTATAACGTCCAAAAACCTTTTCCATAGCATAGGAAATCTCACCCAAACTCGCACGTTTTCTTGCAGCATCTACGGCAAGTTCTAATAAGTTGGCTTCATTAGATTTTGCAGATGTGGTTATTGCTTCTAATGCGGCCTTAGCCTCCGCTTCGTTGCGGTCAGCTTTCATCTTGTTTAAGCGCTCAATCTGAGACTTTCGAACCTTATCGTTATCCACTTCTAAAATGTCGAAAGTTTCTCTTTCGTCGGTTTGATATTTGTTCACTCCAACAATGGTGTCTTTACCAGAATCGATTCGAGCTTGCTTTCGCGCCGCTGCTTCTTCAATGCGCATTTTTGGCAACCCGGTTTCAATCGCCTTTGCCATTCCGCCTAATTCTTCAACTTCTAGAATAAGCTCCCAAGCTCTTCGTGCGATTTTATCAGTTAGATATTCCACATAATAAGAGCCAGCCCAAGGGTCTACTGCTTTGGTGATGGAAGTCTCGTGCTGAAGATAAAGTTGTGTGTTTCGAGCAATACGCGCTGAAAAATCAGTAGGCAAGGCAATGGCTTCATCTAGTGCGTTGGTATGTAGCGACTGAGTATGTCCAAGCACGGCAGCCATAGCTTCTATGGTTGTTCTAGCAATATTATTAAATGGATCTTGTTCGGTTAGGCTCCAACCTGAAGTTTGACAATGTGCTCGAAGCGACATCGATTTTTCATTTTTTGGATCGAAGGATTTCACAATCTTTGCCCAGAGCAATCTGCCTGCTCGTAGTTTGGCAATTTCCATAAAATGGTTCATCCCAATTCCCCAAAAGAAAGAAAGTCGTGGGGCGAATTCATCAATATCCATTCCTGAAGCTATACCCGTTCTGATATATTCAAGCCCATCTGCCAAAGTGTATGCAAGTTCAATATCGGCAGTTGCGCCAGCTTCCTGCATGTGGTAGCCACTGATACTAATAGAGTTGAAACGAGGCATATTCTTAGCCGTATATTCGAATATATCGCCAATAATTTTCATTGAAGGAAGTGGGGGATAGATATAAGTATTCCTCACCATAAACTCTTTCAGAATATCATTTTGAATGGTGCCACTCAATAATTTTGGGGCAACGCCTTGCTCTTCTGCAGCAACAATATAAAATGCAAGAATTGGAATTACGGCTCCATTCATAGTCATAGAAACCGACATTTTATCGAGAGGGATCTGATCGAAAAGAATCTTCATATCCTCCACAGAGTCGATAGCTACACCGGCTTTACCGACATCGCCTTGAACGCGAGGGTGATCAGAATCGTAGCCTCGATGTGTTGCCAAATCGAAAGCAACGGACAAACCTTTTTGGCCAGCCGCTAAATTTCGCCTATAAAAAGCATTGGATTCTTCTGCGGTTGAGAAACCTGCATATTGACGAATAGTCCACGGACGAACGGCATACATGGTTGAGTATGGCCCACGGAGATAAGGTGGAATTCCAGCAACATAATCGAGATGCTCTAGCTTAGAGATATCGCCCGCAGTAAAATGATTCTTCACAGGGATTTTTTCGGATGTTTCCCAAATATCAGTTTTGGCTTCTAGTTTTTCGTTAGAAGTAATTGGTGCGAATGGTATGTTTGAAAAGTCTTTTTTCATGATAATGTCTCCGTTTCAAATGCTTCCGCAATACGAAATTCAGAAATGGTTTCAATTTCGCTATAAGCTTCTTTAGGAATCACCTTACTCTCAGGCTTTAGGCGAGGTTTGCGCGCTTCCTCGTCTTTAGCAGGATGTTTGTTTACACCAAGTAAAACGAGCTCGCCATTTTTGGAAGCATCCATTCTAGCTTGCTGAGCTTCTCTCACTCGCTTCTGAACAAATCCGTTTTTAATGGAATTATAGAAGCCACCATTCCTTTCAATTTCTTGGAATACTTTCCAGGCTTCTTCGGCTAAATGGGTGGTTAGGTGCTCTATATAATAGGAGCCTGCGCTAGGGTCGGCAACTTTATCGAAATAAGCTTCTTCTTTTAAAATAAGCTGAATGTTACGCGCTATTCTATCCGAAAATGAATTCTCTTCATTATAAATATCATCAAAAGGAGTAATGGTAATAGCATCTGCCACACCTATTGCAGCTGACATAGCCTCAGTTGTTGCTCTTAAAATATTGTTGTGAGGATCTTTTAAAGAAGTATTGAGTGTTGCTGTATGGGCATGGATATACGCAGGATACTTTTGCGATAATCCTTCTTGATAGGTATCTAAGATTTGGCTCCAAATAAGTCGGAACGCGCGAAGCTTGGCAATTTCTAAAAAATAGTTAGAAGCCACTGAAAAGTTAAAGTGAACTTGTTGTGCTACTTGGTCAGTATTGTCAGAAAAATCTAAATATTCATTTCCCGTGGCAGCGGCAAAAGCAAGCTGGTCGACCATGGTTGCGCCTGCATTTCCATAAAAATGAGCGTTTACAGCTAAGGAATTTAAATTAGTGTCGGTTTTAAAATCAGACTTAGAGAGTAGCTTACCTGTTTTTAAAGCATTGGTAAAAGGATCGGAATTGAATTTAAAATCTAAATCATTTTCATGAATTGATTGACCTGTTACAAAGGTTTGAATAATTTCTAGATGCTCAGGCTGTGATAGAGACTCACTAAAATGGATAGTTAAGATGTCTAAGATAATTCCATCGAGCAAAATCTTTAGGTCGCTTACATTTGCTAAAGCATTAGAAGGTAAATCAAAATATAGGCTAGAGGCACCGCTCTCAAGGGCATGTAGGGCGAGTTTGTTCGCGTTTTTACAATCTGGTGTGCTAATATATTGGCAAATCTTCCAATCACTCAAGGGGGGAATGGCAGCCTGAGTTTTATAATTATCTTCATTTTCATAAAAAGGTAAATGGGAAATACCTTCTTGTGTATGCCAATTAAATTTAATGGTATAGTCTTCCCCTTTTAGATCAGAGGCTATCTGATTTTCCCAATCTTTAACAGTTGGGCTGGGGAATTCTGAGAAAGAAAGCTTATTTTTCTTAAATATTGATGCCACGGAAATTGCTTTTTGGTGCAAATTTAATTCCCTTGAAAATAAATAGAGCTTTCGTTCTTTACTAGCTTAAAAAAGTTTTCTATGTTAAAGAAAAGCGCTTCCAAATTGATTATATTAGTTATTAGAAATTATAAATAAGCATATAAAGATATTCATGACGCAAGCTGAGCAAATAATTCCCCCATTAACACAACTCACAGAAGACGAGCAAATGCTCAAAGAAGCCTCTGCAGAGTTTGCAAATACAGCAATAAAACCTCTTGTATTTGAGATGGATGAGCAAGCCAAACTTAATCCAGATTTAATCAAGCAGTTTTTTGAAATGGGCTTGATGGGTATTGATATTCCCGAAAAATACTCAGGCGGTGGCGGTACTTTTATGATGTCGGTTGTTGCTATAGAGCAAATATCGCGTGTTGATGCTTCAGCTGGTGTGTTTATGGATGTTCAAAACACTCTTGTAAACAATGCATTTGTAAACTACGCATCTGAATTCTTGAAAGAAAAATATCTCCCTCAGTTAGCTACCGAAAAAGTAGGTGCATATTGCCTGTCGGAAGCAAGTTCAGGTAGCGATGCTTTTGCGTTGAAATGTAGAGCAGTTGAAGATGGAGATTCATACGTTTTAAATGGTTCTAAGCTTTGGATTACCAATGCAAATGAAGCTGATATTTTTATTGTGTTGGCTACTGTAAATCCAGATGCAGGTTATAAAGGAATTACCGCATTTGTAGTTGAGCGTGGTTTCGAAGGATTTTCTGTTTCCAAAAAGGAAAATAAAATGGGAATTAGAGCCAGTTCTACATGCGAGATTTTATTAGAGGATTGCCGTGTACCTAAAGAAAATATTATTGGTGAAGTTGGTAAAGGCTACAAAGTTGCCATTGAAACTTTAAACGAAGGTAGAATTGGTATTGGTGCACAAATGGTGGGTATAGCCCAAGGTGCATTAGATGCAACTCTTGGCTATGTGCAAGAGCGCAAACAATTTGGCCAAGCCATTTCTGAGTTTCAAGGAGTACAGTTTCAGCTAGCGCGAATGGCTACCGATGTTGAAACCGCTCGCCTACTAGTATATAATGCTGCAAGAATGAAAATGGCAGGTCAAAACTTTTTAAAAGAAGCCGCTATGGCAAAGTTTTACTCTTCGGAAGTTGCCGAACGAGTAGCATCGATGGCTATAGACCTTTATGGAGGTAATGGCTATGTGAAAGAATATCCCGTAGAAAAATTTTACCGTGATGCAAAGATCGGTAAAATCTATGAGGGTACAACGAACATGCAACTAAGCACTATAGCAAAGTTGCTACTTCGATGAGTGAGTGAGGAAAAGGGGGCTTCGGCCCCCTTTTTATTTGTACCCTAAGTAGATTCTATTTCCTTTCTTGTGCTTGATAATTAGTTGGCATAAATCCCTTAAAATTCTCACTAAAATAAAGTAGGGGAACAAGCCATATTCTGCATTGTTTTGTTTTTCAAACCTATGGTGCTATCGCAAGATTATGGTTCCAGATAGCTCTTCTCGAAAAGTCCAATAGCTTTCCAATTATCGCATAAAATAGACTCTGTGTAAATAAGATTATTTAATTTAATAATGGAATGAAGTAGAGATGGTATGAGTTTTAATCAATAGTGAACACATAGAGTGTTCTGCATAATAGACTATTGGAATAGTATTAAAACCCATGAATATGAAATTGGACTCGCACATAAAAGAGCGATTACAGCGTTGTAGTAAAGATGAAATTTCTCAATCAAGACTAGAAGAGTTATTCAGTCAGATTATATCGCAATACGAAGAAGTTGCTAGCCAACTAAATATGTTAGAGCGGGCAATTAGCCACGACTATGACTCAATTTTGATAACAGAGTTATGCTTAGAAAATCCCGGTCCGTTAATCGTGTACGTAAATGATGGTTTTACTCGGATGACTGGCTACTCAAAAGCTGAAGTTTTAGGCAAATCGCCACGAATTTTACAGGGTCCTAAAACAGACAGAAAGGTGCTAGACCGATTAAGAAAAGGGTTAACCGAAGGGCAAGGCTTTTTTGGACATACGGTAAACTATCGTAAAGATGGCTCAGAGTTTATAAACCAATGGGATATCCATCCATTATTGAATGAACATGATGAAGTTACGCATTGGGTTTCATATCAAAGAGATATTACTGAGCGTGAAAACATCAATAAGATGTTGTTGGATGCAAGTGTAGAGTTCGACTATTTAGAAGAGGATTTAAAACGTACATGCGTAGAAATTGATACTCAAGGTAATATTACTGATAGTAATAGATCCTTTCGTGAAGTATTAGGCTATACTGTGGATGAGTTAGGAGCTTTCAAAATTTGGGATATAGCATCTGAAAGTTATAAAGCAGAGATAGAGAATGCCTGCAAGAGCACAACAGCTCAGGGTGAGCACGTTTATACTTGGGAGTTTATTGCCAAAAATGGTGATAAGATATTGTTAGAAGCCAGCATAAAAGTTAAAGTTGTTGATAACGAAACTCGAATGAAAGTCAGTTTTGAGAATATAACTTTGCGTAATAAACTAATTGAAGCGTTGAAAAAGAAGACGTTAAAATTAGAGGAAGCCTTAAATAAGTGCGACGAGTTCACCTTAAAATTCAAAAAAGCAGGTGATAAATATAGATGCTACTATGCTTCAGATAATTTTAAGAAAATTACTGGATATACCATTAGTAAAGTGATGGATGATGGTGTTGATATTATGCTAGATGAAGAAAGCAACGCCTCATTTTATAATCATCTTGATAAAGCTTTTAAAGGTGAATTAACTACTGCCACATGTATTTGTAGAAAAGATGATGGAACAACGCTACCGGTAATGCAAGCTTTTAGGCCAATATGGGACGAGGCAAAAACTGAAGTAATAGCCGTTAAATCAGTGGCAATTTTAGATAAAGAGAAAAGCACTGAAAGCTAGTTTTCTTAGGTTTAATGTGATAGGTAGTTCGTTGAGTGATTTCCATAAAAAGGGCATTCAAATCCCGAAGCTTTAGGAGAAGGATGACCCAGTTTGGTATTGCATATCTAAAACCGTTAGTGAATTACCTGACTTCTAAAGGAGGTCTCGATATGATTCATTTTTCAAATTCGATATTAAATCCGCAACACCCAAAATATATAGTTAAATCGACTTTATCATAGCTTAAATCCTTGCTTTTTCCTGACTTCCGCAATTTTTAAGTTTATGAAAATGTCTATTGTGTAAGCTCTATATTTTCAATTTGTTGTAATAAGGAGTTTATATTTTTTGGGTGTCCCAGGATGTTTATCATTATTTTTA